>Ga0210409_10000059_pt1 | contig 249082 bp, 213 predicted proteins | sample IncBWH17MmetaG_FD_161649 | JGI IMG/M metagenome (GOLD analysis project Ga0210409, IMG submission 161649) | Forest soil microbial communities from Barre Woods Harvard Forest LTER site, Petersham, Massachusetts, United States - Inc-BW-H-17-M | ecosystem: Environmental > Terrestrial > Soil >...
GAGAACGCGCATGGGTGACATGTCGGCCTCACATCTGTAATTGTGAGATTGCTCTCTTGGTGCGGTCTTTACTACTAGGACTTGTAGCAGACGAAACCTGCTTAACACTACATGCGGGCACTGTTGAGGTTAACAGGCGTGGGTATTGAAAAAGGGGCGTTGAGAAGAGGTTCCTTCGGTGCCAAGAACGCTGCGGTAGAGGGAGTTCTCGTGGTCGAGGTTACAAAGTTGTCGCCAACGTTGGTTTTTGCCCTTGGCTGAGGAAGCGGAGCAGTCGCTTGATGTTCTGGGCAGCCGCCGCCAGGAAGAACTGCTTACGAACAAACCGTAATCTCCGCAGGCGCAGGCGACGCAATTCGATCTGATTCTTGAGTTCCGCGAACAGAGCTTCCACCTTCTTTCTTTGCCGCTGGGCATGGGCGAATTCGGGCGTGTTCACTCACCATGCGCTTTTCCACATCGAACTGGCGCGGCGTCTGGAGCGCCGCGGCTCCCGCTTCGCTCACGCCGAGCAATCGCCTCAAGTTCGAATTCCTCTCCCTCCGGCAATTCTCTGGTGATCCTCAGCTCACCTCCGTCTACTGAACAACCAGCTGCACCGTCACATTATGACTGGCGCGACTGCTGGTTCCCCTGATCCTCAATGAGAAAGTCCCCGTTGTAGTCGAAGAGTTGGTGGTGATGGTCAGCGTGGACGTTCCCCTGCCCTTTACTGAAGTTGGGTTGAAAGTGGCGGTCGAATTCGTTGGGAGCCCGCTGATCCTGAACGACACCGTTCCGGTGAAGCCGTTGATCGGCGTCACCGTTACGGTATATGCGGCATTGCTGCCTCGAGTTACAGTTTCAGATGAAGGAGAGGCCGAGACCGAGAACGAGTTCACGACCAGGGTGACGGTAGTGGAGTGCGTCAGGCTCGGGCTGGTGCTGGTGCCGGTGATCGTTAGCGTATAGCTTCCAGTCGGGGTGCTGGAACTCGTGTTTACAGTCAGGGTGCTGTTTCCCGAGCCGGCGACCGGGTTCACGCTGAACCTGGCAGTGGCGCCGGATGGGAGGCCGCTCACGCTCAAGGTCACGCTGGCTGTAAAGCCTCCCGAGGGCGTAATCGTAGCGGTGTAACTGGCCGAATTGCCTGCCGTGACTGTTTGCGAAGACAGAGACGCCGATAAAGAGAAGTTCCCGGTGCTGGCCGTGTTCACGACCAAGGTGACCGTGGTCGAGTGGGTGAGGCTCGGGCTGGTGCTGGTTCCGGTGACGGTGAGCGTATAAGTTCCAGCCGGAGTGCTGGAACTGGTGGTGACGCTCATGGTGCTGTTCCCGGAGCCATTCGTAATCGGATTCGGGCTGAAGGTGGCGGTAACGCCCGAAGGCAAGCCGGACGCCGACAGGCTTACGCTACCCGTGAAGCCGCCGGAAGGAGTTACGGAAATCGTGGTGTTTCCGCCGTTGCCCTGGACGACGGTCACGCTCGAAGGCGAGGCCGAGAGTGAGAAGTTGGGGCTCGCCACCGGTTTCACCGTGAGAGAAATCGTGGTGGTATGAGTGAGCGTCCCTGAAGTTCCGGTGATCGTCACAGTGAAAGTCCCAGTAGTTGCGGTGCTGCTGGCGGCAAGCGTTACAACGCTGGTTGAAGTCGTTGGATTGGTGCCGAACGTGGCGGTAACGCCTGATGGCAGGCCGGAGGCCGACAAATTCACACTGCCAGTGAATCCGCCGGAGGGAGTAACGGTAATCGTGCTGTTCCCACTGTTTCCTTGGGTCACGGTGAGGCTGGCGGGTGAACCCGATAGCGTGAAGTTGGCATTCGGCGCCGGCGGAGGCAAGACGCAATTATTCGCGGCATTGGAGAACTCTAACTGAATGGTGTAAGTCGTACCGTTGGCGACGTATGAACCTTGCTGCCCGTTGCAAAGGTCGCCAATTTCGGCATTGTCGGCCATGTCATACCAGGCAAGCGGGGGGCCGAAGACGGTTGCGATGCCCACATCCGCATCGGTAATCGCTTCCGTCAATTCGTGACTGCTCACCGATGTGTAATTGCCGAAGACCGATGAGGTGCCGCATCCTACAGAGCAACCGCCTGACTGCATGTCGGGTTGTACCCCGTAAAGAAGATTCTTCGACTGAAAAGTGTTGGATGTGGTGCCGTGATAGGCGCAGAAGCCGCCCGCGACACAGCTTGAAGAGCCACTTAGGGTGATGACTTTTCCCGGAGGGAAATAGATCATGTAGAGGGTGTTCACGTTGCCCGCAGTATCGAGAAGCGGTCCGGGAAGGTGTCCCGCGCTGATCTGGACCAGAAGTTCCGCCTGGATTTGCGTATCGTCGATGGTGGCACCGTCGTTGCCGGGCGACGGAACAATCTGAAACAATCCGCCGAACGTGCCATTCCCAATCGTTTGATCAGTGCCTCCCGAAGCTGGCGTGTCGTACTGCGTTAGTAAACTGATGTACCCGCTGTTAATGCCGGTGAGATCACTGAAGAATGTCCCCATGTTGGGCGTGGTGGTGCCCGCCACCTCTGGGAGATAGGCACCCGACCCGTACAGTACCTCCACCACGTGAACGTTCGAAATCACCGGCCCGCCGAAGTAGCTGAGGTGTGCGCCAGCGGGAGCGGCGGCGACCCCTACTGCGGCTCCGGCTTTCGCGTGCGGATCTCGATACGCGACAACGCGCATGGGCACCTTCAAGGGGTTCCCGGCCTGCGCTTTCGTTGGAGTTTGCTCTGTGTTATCGACGCTCTGTGCTTGTGCGAGGATGGTTGTGCTCAAAATCACTAGGAGAAATGCAAGGCCGTGTCTCATTTTTCCAAGGGGAGTCATTCGGTCAACCTCACTTCAAAATTTGTGGACCTTCTGGAGCCGAAGGAGCAGAGCGGCCGTGGGTCACCTCTTCTGCGGCCAACAGTTTTCCCATCGGGTTGTCTCCTTTTCAAAATCGGTATCACACCGGACACATGGCACATCTTCCAGGCCCGCTAGTGTCGCTCGCGCCTACAACTCACAACTTCCAGAAATGTTCCTGAGGACGGATCATTAATTGTGAAAACCTTTCGGGCAAGGGCAGGTTCAGTTCAACTTACGATAGAGGAGCGATCTAGGATACCTCTGCGCGTATGCAATGGCAAAGTAATCATGGTTGTGCCAGGAACGCTTCGCTCAGTTGATCTCGAACCCACGACGTAGGGAACACGAACTGGCACGATAACAATCACGGATCAAGCGTTCGTGAGTCCACAACTGATTCACCTGGTTGGCGTTGGAAAGTAATATCAGATCAGGCCCCTGATGGGGGTAGGTCTTAGCGAACACCGTCGAGGTCGGTTCTCGTTGTCCCCATTCGTTCCGGTTCGCATCGGAAAAGTGTATTAGCTTACAGCTGTTATTTGAGTCGAAAACTGGCGCCTCCATTTGGTGCGATTTCGGCTCTGGGATGGATTCTGTGAGGTTTGGGGTGGAATCGCGGGGTCTGACGGCACTATAATCCGGCTATAAACGCCGCTAGAACCGGCTAGGACACGCGTTTGAGGGTGGAACAGGGGTTTGGTAGGGTTTACTTTTGGACGCGTTTATACGTGATTTAACGCGATTGTTTGTATATCTTCATGCAAATATTGGATTTACCGCGACTTCACGCCGTTTTCGGGTAATTTGGCTGATTGCCTTCGTTTTCCAAACCCGGGATCGGGGTTAGAGTGGGGCCGTTGATTCCATCCGGACAATCTCGGTCGTGTACGGCGCCGTCAGAGATCGTTCGATTCACTGTCAATCTCGTCGACCTGAAGCGCGCCTTTCGTCGCATGCTGGCTCGTCTTCCTGATGAGGCTGAAGCCGGTACCGATTGCGTTGCCTTCAACGCAAGAGGCACGGTTTTGGAAATCCTCGCGGGTGATACCTCAGAGTTCACGCAGGCAAACATCGTGCAGCCGGGTCAGGGAAGAGTATCGCTTTCAGTTTTCCGTAGGATCGCACGAACGCTACAGTTTTTTCGGCGTCGGCTGATCGCCGTGACGTTTTCCTCTCGAATGCTCCAAGTGGAACGGACACAATTTCGTCACCCCGAAATCTCCGTTCAAACCTCGACCGAGGACCTATAGTTGTTCGAATGAGGACTTCCGCCACTTCGTTTTTACGAGATCGTCACAACAACTCGCCCGGTTGGACCGGGCGTTCTACCAGTTCGTGAGCCCGGACGAAACCCACTACGAGGTCCCGCAACAGTGAAGATCGCGATTCTTCCTTTTCTCCTCTCCGTTTGCCTGCTTGCTCAGACACCAGCGCCGTCCGACAAGTCCTTGATGGGCTTCACTGCCCCTTCTTCCGCTCACGAGCGCGAAATCGAGCAGAAGCTCAACTCGCTGATCTCGCCCCAACGCGAGCGCGAATTCCACCGCTACTTCACCTCGGAGCCGCATCCAGCCGGGACGGAGCAGAACCACAAGGTTGCCGAATACATCGCCGAGCAATGGACGCAGCAGGGACTGGAGGACGTCGTCATCCGCCAGTACGACGTGCTCAGTTCCCTGCCGAAAGAAGTCTCCCTCGAGATGGTTTCACCTATCTCGTACAAAGCTGGTATGCGCGAGGCCGCCTACGACGTCGATCCCGACACCAAGAATCCTAACGTCCGATCCGGCTGGTTGAGCATGTCCGCTAACGCCGACGTTACTGCGCCCATCGTCTATGCGCACAGTGGTAATCCCGAGGACTACGAAATCCTGCGCAAGCACGGCATCGACGTGAAGGGCAAGGTCGTTCTCGTCCGCTATTCCAATCCCTATAGCTACCGGGGCTTCAAAGCTCTCACCGCGCAGAACGAAGGCGCTGCCGCTATCCTTATTTATTCCGATCCCGCGGAAGACGGATACAAGAAGGGCAAGGTCTTTCCGGACGGACCCTGGGGACCGGAGTCGCACATCCAGCGCGGCGCCATTACCTACGATTTCATCGTTCCCGGCGATCCGCTCACTCCCGGCTGGGCCTCTGTTCCCGGAGCGAAGCAGATTCCGCAGGCGGAAGCGCGCTCCCTTCCGCACATAGCGGCCATGGCCCTGTCCTGGCACGACGCCCAACCGCTGCTCGCACACATGGGTGGGCCCAAGGCTCCGAAGAGCTGGGGCGGCGGGCTGCCCATCACCTATCGGCTCGGGGGCGAAGGCCGCGTCCACGTCAAAGTCGATATGGACACGCGTGTCATGCCTTATTACGTCGTCGAGGCGCGCATCCGCGGAGCGAAGCACCCGGAACAGACCGTTGTCCTGGGCAACCATCACGATGCCTGGGAGTTCGGCGGCGTCGACCCCAGCAGCGGCACCGCCTCACTGCTGGAACTAACGCGCTCGTTAGGATCCATGCTCCGTGACGGCGCTCGCCCCGACCGTACGCTCATCTTCTGCTCCTGGGACGGGGAGGAAGTCGGCTTGACCGGTTCCACCGAATGGGGCGAGCAGTTCGAAGACGAACTCAAGAAGAATGCCGTCGCCTACCTGAACGTTGATTCCTCGACCTCCGGTGCCGACTTACAAGGCGACGCCATTGCATCCCTGGCGCCATTCCTGATCGAAACCTCTTCTTCTTTTATCGATCCAGTGACGAAGCTGTCGCTGCGCGATGCGTGGACGAAGTCGGTCGCTACCAAGCGGCACCAAGAAAAGAGCAAACCTCCGGTTCCGGATGCCAGCCCGGTCAACGTCCGCATCGGCAGCGGATCGGACCATACCGTCTTCCTCAACCATGACGGCGTTCCCGTCATCGCGCTGCAGTTTGACGGGCCCTACGGCGTCTATCACTCCATGTACGACGATTTCTACTGGATGAACCGTTTCGGCGATCCCTGCTACCTCTACCACACGCTGATGTCGCAGCTCTGGGGAACGATCGCGTTGCGCCTTGCCGACGCAGATGTCCTGCCCTTTGACTTCGCCGCCTATGCACGCAGCCTGCGTGAGTTTGTGATCGAGGTCCAGAAGAAACCGGGCGCGAAAGACCATCTCGATCTGCAACCCCTGCTGACGAGCGTCGCCGAATTTGAGGCAGCTGGAAAGGCGCTCAACCAGTCGCTGGCATCAACACTGAAGAGCAGCGCCCTCGATCCCGCCGCGCTCGACCGCCTTAACCGCGGTATTCTCAAGGTGGAGCGCACCTGGCTCATTCCCGATGGCATCCCCGGGCGCCCCTGGTTCAAGCACTCTCTCTACGCGGCACGCTACACGTACGCTCACCTCGAATTGCCTGGGCTAACCGAAGCCGTCGAAAAATCCGATTGGGATACGGCAAAGCAGCAAGCTGCGATCCTCAAAGACCAGGTCGTGAGGAATACCACGCATCTGAATGAGCTGATCAGCCCGCGCTAGCGACAGCCAAACTCAGTCGCTCTCATTTTGAAAATTCCTTGTCAAGTCCCAAAAAGTTAGACGTGATGAATGATCTGACCCGTATCTGGCGCAAAACCTCCAAAACCGCAAAACCTGTACACAGGTTGCGGAAAAGCGACTTGAAATCAAGTCCAAAGATCTCGACGTGCAATCAAAATCTGACAATCTGCGCCCGGGCCGCGCCGCGTGAGGTAACCGAGTTGTGCTCAATAAAGTTGAGCCGTGAAGACGACTCGGGCAGGTACATGGATTGCCCGATTTGCGGGCTGGCGCCAGTCACCTAGAGTCAATGCGAGCCGACAATGCCAAGTCACCGTTGCGGCGCCGGCGACATTCGGATTCAAGCTGGAGGTGCTTTGTGAATAAAGTTCTGAGGACACTACTGAGGGCGGGGCTGTATTTTCTAGAGGAATCGGATCGAGCGACTGCAGGTTTACGCGATCGGATGCGAGATAAGGTCGGCAACATAACTAGTCGGACACGAGAAGCGGTCGGCATCGAACCGGACCACACAATGCGCGATGCAGTGAGTTTTATCGCGGGCGTGGGTCTTGGCGTCGGCATAGGGATGCTCTTTGCTCCTGCGAGTGGACAGGAAACTCGGGAATTAATTTCGGAAAAGGTGCAAGAAGTCGGGACTAGAGTGCGAGACCGCTTTTCTGAGGAGATGCAACGCGCGAGTTGAAGACACGGGGCATGCTGAACCCGCATAGCTGTCGCCTTCATGGCGCAGCAAACGGCCGACGGCAGGAACACAGTAATTTGTCCAGCTTCTGGGCGTGAGTTTGATGCAACAAAGGGCGACCGCAGTCGCCCTTGTCATTTATTGGAACAGAGTTTCACCTTGAACAGCCCGCTACAGCGATAACAGGCGCCGAAAGAATGAGCGATAGCGCTGAAAGGCCATGCGCAAATCTTCGGTTGAGATATTGTCGCCGCGATCCCATTGTTGTTCGAGTTTAGAACGCTCCTTCGCAAATGCTTCCGCCAACTGCTGCATAGTAGACGCGACCAGGCTATCGGCGTGCTCCACGGCGCTACGTGGTTCGTCAACAAAGCCGGTTTGAATGTCATCCCAACGTGCCTGCAGATCTTTCAGTTGATCATCGGGGAATAGAGGTGTGCTGTCGGCTGCGGCAGAACCGGGCCTCGACTCTGCCTGGAGGTCGGCATTGCGTTCGGAACGCACAGGCTTTGCGCGACCGGCTTCGACATCGGCTTGAGCAGCATCATTTGCGTTCCTGGTACCGGCCAGATCGGCGGTGGTGAGTTGTTCAGCTTCGGCTTGATCTTTTCGCAATGGCATTGTCATGCGTGCATTTCCTTTCTTTCGGGTAGATTGTCTCGGAGAAGATCGTCAAACAGCGCGCGATAGTGGACCATAGCCTTGCGCAAACTTTCAGTGGTGGCTTGACCGCGCGCGCGGCTGGTGACAATGGTGTGAGCTGCACGATAGTTTTCAACGACGACGGGATGGTCGACAGAAATGATTTCGACTCGCTCGTCGAAATCGGCGACCGGATAGCCGCGAGCTTCCATCACTTCGCTTACGAGACTGTCCGCCTTAGCGACAGAACCCTCGGGGTCATCGACGAACTGGGCTTGTACGTTGTTCCAGCGGTTAGCATAATCGTTTCGGGCGGAGGCGGAGAGCGTCTGAATCTGGAGCTTCTCGCGTTTTTTTTCGCGGAACTCCAAAACACCTTCACCACGCCGGACGTTGCCTTCCTGGCGGACCACACGGTCATATTCAGGCCCAAATCGCTCGCGCAAGCTCAGGCTTCTACGATGACGGAGATAGAGCCATAGCGAGATCCCGGCCAACAAAGCGACTGCGATTGCGACAAAAACAATTGCCGTAGGTTGGTCCATGATCACATCCTTTCTGGGGGGTGCGCACCCGGAGGTCTGATTCCGTGCACGCGAGCGATGGTTGCACCCGCAAAAACTGGGATTTTCATGGAGCCGAAGGCGGACAAGACCACGCGTCTACAGAAGTTACTTCAGTCTCCCACAAACCATGTAAAGGTCAGAAAGGGTGGATGGCTTTTTTTGTGAGCTCGGCTAGTTTGATTAGGGATATGCTTCGGGGGCGTTCTGTACTATGAACGCAAACTAAATTCCCTGACCTTACAATGAAAGCAGAGAAACCTGACACCCAGAACTGGTGTGTTCAAATCGTCTCTGCCGGGGGTGACACGACTTGCACAATATTATTTCGGACTGCGTAGAGCACAAGCTGGCTCACAGAATGCACGTCCAACTTGCGCATGAGGTTGGAGCGGTGGGTTTCAGCTGTTTTCACGCTCAATCCGAGGGCGACGGCTACTTCCTTCGTGCTCTTCCCTTCAGCGAGCAGCTGGACCACTTCTCGTTCGCGAGAGGTTAAGACATCCTTTGGCGCTGGCTGCTCCGGTCCGCCTTTGAGGTAGGTTTCTAAAACAATTTCCGCAACCTTGGAAGTGAAGAATGTCTTGCGTCCGGCCAATGCCTCAAGCGCAGAGATCAAGTCTCGACCGGCATCCGATTTGAGCAGATAACCACGCGCACCAGCAGCAAGCACTTCGCGCACGATCTGCTCGGATTCGTGCATGGTAAGAATGAGGACTTTTACATTGGAGTTGTCATGAACAATTTGGCGCGTGGCATCCAAACCATTGAGTTGGGGCATACCGATATCGATGATGACGATGTCCGGTCTCAACTGGGCAGCCATTTGCACGGCTTGCCGCCCGTCCGACGCCTCACCACAGATCTCCAGGTTCGAGCACGACTGCACCATCACCCGGATACCATGGCGCACCACTTCGTGATCGTCAGCAATCAAAACTCTCGCCGGTTTCATCGATTTTCTCCTCTAGACAGAGCACTTTGGACTTAGATTCCTGAGTATGGGTTCGCCAGCACCCAAATCCTCAAGACGTCAACTCACTGGGGAATCGCCCGCTTTACGCGAGATTTGCTATTTTTCAACGCTAAGTTTTTACAGATCCCCAGAATTTGCGCCGTTTTGGCAAGAACGGCTCTCTCAATCCTTGAAATCGCCCACAAAATACTAGCGCCAGAAAGTGTGCCACAGCAACTTTCGAGAACTGCAATCCGATCCTGTTGCAGGCAAGAGCATACTTCCACTGACATGATTGGGATCGCAATACAGACTTCACTGTACATGCTTGCGAAGCGCTTAGCAGTGCGCGATCATCTAACGGTATGTGTACACATAAGATCGCAGCGGGCTGCAGGAATCACCTGATGTCGGGGAAGGCGAATTCCGTTTTCTATACGGGTGGGCTGCTGGCGCAATTCAAGATCACTCCAAAGGAATCGCTCTGACGCAAGGCCTCGCAGAGGGGCTACTAACATGAAAAATGTTTGCATTCACGGCCATTTTTATCAGCCGCCACGCGAGAATCCGTCTCTCGAGTACGTGGAATTGCAGGAGTCCGCATATCCTTACCACGACTGGAACGAGCGCGTTACTGCCGAATGTTATGCACCTAACGCGGCATCCCGCATGATGGATGAGGACGGGCGCATCGCCAACATCACAAACAACTACTCGAGAATCAGCTTCGATTTCGGACCCACACTTCTATCCTGGCTTGAGGAGAATGCGGCCGAGGTATACCAATCGATCCTGGAGGCGGATCGCGAGAGCAGCAAGACATTCTCCGGTCACGGATCGGCGATGGCGCAAGCGTACAACCACATGATCATGCCGCTGGCCAACAGTCGTGACAAGCGCAGCCAGGTGATATGGGGATTACGGGATTTCGAACATCGCTTTCGACGGACGGCCGAGGGGATGTGGCTGCCAGAGACGGCAGTGGATATTGAAACACTTGATCTGCTTGCGGAACTCGGCGTCAAGTTCACAATTCTGGCTCCGCGACAGGCGAGCCGGGTTCGGAGGATCGGGGGCCGTTCGTGGAAAGATGTCAGCGGAGAACGCATTGATCCCACCCGCGCGTACCTCGTGCGGTTGCCGTCCAAACGAAAAATTGCCGTGTTCTTCTACGACGGACCAATCTCGAAAGCGGTAGCGTTCGAACGCCTGCTTGACAACGGCCAGCAATTCGCCGAGCGCATGATGAGCGGGTTTTCGGACGAACGCGATTGGCCGGAACTGGTGCACATCGCCACGGATGGCGAAAGTTACGGACATCATCATCATTTTGGCGAGATGGCTTTGTCGTACGCGCTGGACCATATCCAATCCAACAGCCTCGCGAAAGTTACCAATTATGGAGAGTTTCTCGAGCAAAATCCGCCTACGCACGAGGTGGAAATCTTCGAGAACAGCTCCTGGAGTTGCGTACACGGTATTGAGCGTTGGCGCAGCAACTGTGGGTGCAATTCAGGCGGACATTCTGGCTGGAATCAAGAATGGCGCGCTCCACTGCGAAGAGCGCTGGATTGGCTTCGCGATCAGGTTGCGAGTCGTTATGAGGAGAAAGCAAAGACGCTCCTCAAGGATCCATGGCTTGCCCGCAACAATTACATCCGTGTGATTCTGGATCGCTCCGAAGGGAACGTGGACAGCTTTCTCGCCGAACATGCCACGCGGCAATTACAAATCTCAGAGAAAATTACAGTTCTGAAGCTTCTCGAATTGCAGCGCCACGCCATGCTCATGTACACGAGTTGTGGTTGGTTCTTTGACGAATTGTCGGGAATTGAAACTGTTCAAGTCATCCAGTACGCAGGCCGCGTGGTGCAACTGGCGACGGAACTATTCGGCGATTTGGAACTTGAGCCGTCTTTCCTGGCAAGGCTCGCGGAAGCGAAAAGCAACATCACCGAGCACAATAATGGCGCCCGGATTTACGAGAAATTCGTAAAACCGGCGATGGTGGATATCCCGCGGCTGGCAGCCCACTACGCGATCCGATCTGTCTTCGAGGATTATGGCGATCGCGCAAGCATCTATAGTTATGTTGCGGAAAGACAAGAATACCGACGCGCGGATGCGGGAAAGATGAAGCTCGTGACCGGACGAGCCAGATTTACTTCCAGAATCACGCAAGAGTCGGCAGACTTCCAATTCGGAGTACTTCATCTAGGCGACCACAACGTGAGTGGTGGTGTACGCGAATATGATGATGCCGAACAGTTCGGCACCATCACGGAGAGTTTGCATGCAGCGTTCGGACGCGCCGACACTCCGGAAGTGATCGGACTATTGAATCAGAGCTTCGGGAACAATATCTATTCCTTGAAGTCCCTGTTCCGCGACGACCAGCGGAACATTCTGGACATCATTTTGAAATCGAACCTGTCGGAAGCAGAAGCAACGCTACTACATCAGTATGAGCAAGAGGCGCCGCTCATGCGGTTCCTGGCGGATCTGCATGTAGAACAGCCGAAGCTCTTCCGAATGCTCGCGGAATTCGCATTGAACAGTCAACTTCGGGAGGCGCTGGCAAAAGATAGCATCATTCCCGAGCGCGTGCAGAGCCTGCTGGACGAAGCAGCCAGCATGAACGTCACCCTGGATACCGCGACACTCGAATTTGTGGTTCGGCGCCAGACGGAATTGCAGGCTCGTGCGTTTTGGACAAATCCCAAAGAATTAACGGGCTTGGCGCGCCTGGATGCTGCGGTCATCCTGGCACGCAGTATGCCCTTCCACGTAAATCTGTGGCAGGTTCAAAATATGTGTGCGCAGAAACTGAATGGGACATTCAGTGCCATGCGTGCGCAAGCGGAGCAGGGGAATGAAGAAGCGAGATCGTGGGTAGGCCACATGAGTTCCTTGGCGGAGAACCTTGATCTCCGATTAAGCTAGTTTGAGTTTCTTGAATCAGTGCTTCGAGCTACCCGATTTTCCGGAGAGGTGTAGACGGGCTTTTTCCTTCTGCGGCTTGGAATCGTTCCCAGGCATCTCTCTTCCTCCGACAACCTGCGCATGACCAAGAGCGGACACCAGGGTCACACCGCCTACGATGTTCCCCAGCAGTGTGGGAACAAAAAAGCGCAAAAAGTATTCTCCCCAACTGGCAGAGTGAGTCCAGACCATGAAGAACACAGTGGTCGAGCCTGCCACGATGTGATTGAATTCCCCAAGTCCGATAAGGTAAGTGAGAATTATGATGATGCTGACGCGTGCGGAATCTGCTCCCGGAAGCAACCACACCATCAGCGCGATCAGCCAACCTGCAAAAATCGCGCGAACGAAAGCAATACCAAAGGGCAATCCGGTGTGAGCAGCCCCGATTTCAGCAAAAGCCCGCACAACTGCGGGATCAAACAAAGCAATCTTCCCGACGCACGCGGCAAACAAACAGGTGCCTAGAAGATTGGCTGCCAGTACGACCGCCCACAACTGCAGCACTCGCATGAGAGTCTGGCTGTTCCGGCGTTGCATCAGCGGCAAGATGACAGTGAGCGTATTCTCGGTGAAAAGCTGCTGGCGGCCCAGGACGATGACCAGAAATCCTACGGAGTACCCGAAGCAGTAGACGAGGGGCGCCCAAGGTCGATTGGGCAGATGGGCCCTTAATAATGCTTCCGCGATAAAAGAGATGCCCATCGAAAGACCGGCGGAGAGCGCCGACCAAGCCAAGGCGGCATTTGGTCTGGCTAGTTCTTCTTCTCCCTCCCGACGGATGGTCTCGTAAACGACCTGCGCATTAATCGCGACTCGATCCTCTACCCGCCTTTCTTCTCGTTCGGTGGAAATGACGGTTTGTGCAGAGGGATTCGTTTCTTCGTTCGAACCCACACTGCCCTTCGCCCGATCTGCTTTCATGATTTTCCCAAAATATCTTCGCGAATCCGATGCAGAACAACGAAGAGCAGTGAAGTCCCAAGCCGGGTCTGATATTAAAGAAACGGCCAGCCTCAGGCCGTGCGTGCGCCGGTTACAAAGTGAATGATCAGGGAGATCACGGCGAGCACAAGCAAGAGATGAATAAGCCCGCCTGCGACATGAAAGACCGTAAAACCCGAAATCCATGCGAGCAGAAGCACAACGAACAAAATCGTCCAAATCGTCATTTGTCCCTCCGGACGGCTGATCACAGCCTGACAGTCTTATAACGGACGTACTTGGCGTGCCCTATACCGAGCATCGGGTATTAGATCTCGTATTCGGCTTGACAATTGATGCCGCCAAACCTTGAGCAGCGCGGTCAAAGGCGGTCGAGAACGATTTCCACATCGCCTTATACAGGAGTTACCCGATACAAGAGTCCGGCAGTCGGAGCCGACAATCGCGAATGTTAAAGCCCTTGTAGCGGAAGGCTCTATGACTCTCAAGATTGAAGCTGAACGCTGGTGCGACTGTGTAATTGCCCCCGGTCCTGTTCGCGATCAAGCTCTCCGCTGTGGAGAGGTGGCAATTTCGCTATGCGACGGGTGCGGTACGGCATTGTGCGAGTCCCATGAAATCCTCTGCAGCAATTGTCTGGGTGTAACCTGCCTGAACTGCGATCATGTTTGTCCCCATGCCGAAAACCTGGGAATCGAAGCGGCATGATCGATCGTTGCGATTTGCAGTCTCTGAGGAGGGGGAGAGCCCGATGCGACTGACGGATGTGAGAAAGTGGAACCACTGCGCGTGGACGCAGCTGTACGAAGCCGCATTATTCGAGCGGGATCCGGTGAAGTTGTGCGCACTCATCTGGAACGCGCAGCTTGCTATTCTTCGAAGAGAGCAAGAAATTCAGCACCTGTCGCCGGCCCAGGAGAAAGAAACTCTCGCCCTGAAGAAAGCCCTGAGTGTTTTGAGGGAACTGGGGCGACTTTCAGGATTAGACGTGCCGATGGAAAAGGCAATCGGGTTCGCCAGGGCTCGCTCGTCACACACGACCGAGTTGGATTCTCGCGTTCGTTCTAACCGACGTGGCAACCGAAATCTTGCTGCCTGAGAAAATACGATCAGGGTCACAGCCTCCCGTACCTGCCAGTTCGTTTGATGGACGACATAGTTCGTCTGTCTGAATGTATCTCGACCTCAAGAAATCGGGACATGACTTCCTTTGCTTACAGCATGCACCGGATGCGAATTCTCGGAGCTGACAGGCTATTTTTAGGAAAGCGGGTTCGCCGAGCGAGGTTGTTACCTTCTCAGGGCCATCCGGAAAAGCAGGGAAAAAATATTTATGCGAATCGCGCAAGTTGCGCCTTTATACGAAAGTGTCCCCCCTAAACTTTATGGCGGTACCGAACGTATTGTTTCCTATTTAACCGAAGAACTGGTGAAGCAAGGACATGATGTCACTCTTTTTGCAAGTGGTGACTCACTCACTCAGGCCAAGCTGGTTCCCGTCTGCCCGCGCGCTCTACGACTCGACCCTCAGTGCGTCGACCAACTCGCGCACCACGTATTGATGCTGGACAAGGTTGTCGCGCAGCGGCATCAGTTTGACATGATCCACTTCCACATCGATTATCTGCATTTTCCTAGTAGCCGAGCACTGGACTGGACGACGCTGACAACACTTCACGGCCGATTGGACATTCCGGACCTGCTCCCACTCTACCGCGCTTTTCGCCACATGCCGGTATCGTCGATCTCACATGCACAGCGTGCGCCTTTGCCCTGGTTGAATTGGGAGGGCACCATCTATCACGGTCTGCCGGAGAACCAATATGAGTTCAGTCCGAAGCCGAGCGACTATCTGGTTTTCCTAGGGCGCACATCTCCGGAAAAAGGCCTCGATCAGGCGGTCGCGATTGCTCGTCGGGCGGGAATGCCTTTGAAGGTAGGAGCCAAGGTCGACGCGGCGGATCGGAAGTACTTCGAGACCTGTCTTAAGCCCCTGATGAAGGGACCGGGAGTAGAATTTTTGGGTGAGGTCGGTTTTCCAGAAAAGAATGAATTGCTCGGCGGCGCGGCGGCTTTACTGTTTCCCATCACATGGCCAGAGCCATTTGGCATCGTGATGATCGAAGCGATGGCTTGTGGAACACCCGTTATCGCTTATTCGGCTGGTTCGGTTCCCGAGGTCGTCGAAGAGGGAGTAACGGGGTTCATTGTCCCGAATGCTGACGCTGCAGTAAAAGTGATACACAAAATCGAGTCGTTCGACCGCGCCGCCTGCCGGCGACGATTTGAAGAGCGATTCACGGCCAGCCTGATGAGTTCGCAATACCTGCGCCTTTACGAGACACTTGTAGGGTCGCAGGGCGAACCGATCCCAGATTCAAGCGGAGTTCCGATTGGCTGAAATCAGCGTCAAGACCGAGTTTTACGTCGCGACTGGCTTTCCTCCCGTCGAGGAGAGGATTCGGGTGCTCAAGTATGGACCGATGTTTGCGGTCTTCGATCGATACGGGAACATTCGGTCCTCGGGGCTCGGAGAACATGGGCTCTATTATGACGGCACGAGATTCCTGTCGCGGCTAATGCTGTCTCTGGGCGAGACACCGCCATTGTTCCTCAGTTCCGGCGTCAGGGCTGACAATTCTCTGTTCTCAGCAGATCTTACGAATGTAGACATTCTCAGTGGGGACCATGTGGAATTGTCACGCGGCACAATCCACATGGTTCGTTCCAGGCTGCTCTGGGATGGCGTCTGCTATGAGCAATTGCGCCTGACAAATTACGGTTCGTCCACTGTGCAGCTTCCATTGCGAATCGAATTTGCAGCCGATTTTGCGGACGTGTTCGAGGTACGTGGGGTGTCGCGTCCGCGGCGAGGCGAACGTCTGCCGGACGTCGTGGAAGAGGATCGCGTGAGTTTGCGATATCGGGGTTTGGACGGTGTCATCCGGTGTACCGAGTTACGCTGTGCTCCTGCGCCGGCAGAGATTTCCTCCTCTCATATGGCAATGAGAGCGGAACTCAAACCCCGGGAAACCACGAGAATTCATTTCACGGTTCAATGCGACCATTCGCAGGCCACTCCCAAAGAGACCTTTGACAAAGCGCTGTCAGTGGTGGCCACCGAGGCAGTCGAAGCGCAGGCCGGTGCTTGTGCGGTTCGAACTTCGAACCATCAGTTCAATGCGTGGTTGACGCGATCTCATGCCGATGTCCACATGATGATCATGGGGAATCCGGAGACAGATTACCCCTACGCGGGAGTTCCCTGGTTCAGCACTGTCTTTGGGCGAGATGGGATTATCACCGCGCTGGAGTGCCTTTGGCCGAATCCACGTATAGCCAAAGGTGTGTTGCACTACCTGGCGGCAACTCAGGCATTAGAGCATGACTCCTCAACCGAGGCGGATCCAGGAAAGATCGTGCATGAGACGCGCCATGGCGAGATGGCTGCACTGGGAGAGATTCCTTTTCGTCGCTACTACGGAAGCGTCGATTCAACTCCCCTATTCATTATGCTGGCGGGCGCTTTCTACAGGCGTACCGGAGATCTCGATTTCGTCCGTGCGCTGTGGCCGAACATTGATCTGGCGCTTTCGTGGATTGACCTATATGGGGATCTGGACGGTGACGGATTTGTGGAGTATCAACGGCAGTCTTCGACAGGGCTAATCCAGCAAGGGTGGAAAGACTCCAGCGATTCGATCTTTCACGCGGACGGCACACTCGCTGAGGCGCCAATTGCGCTGTGTGAGGTGCAAGGATATGTTTATGCTGCAAAAAAAGAAGCAGCCTTACTGTCAGCAGCATTGGGGGACCATCCACGCGCCGAATTGCTGGACTCACAAGCGCAATTGCTCAAGGAAAAGTTCGATGAATCCTTCTGGTGCGAGGACCTCTCCACCTACGCTTTGGCTCTCGACAGGAAGAAACAACCGTGTCGCGTTCGCACATCGAATGCGGGCCATTGTCTCTACACCGGCATTGCCAAACCTGCCAAGGCAGAACGAGTGGCTCAAATTCTGTTGGCCGACGACTCGTTTTCCGGCTGGGGCGTTCGCACCGTGAGTTCGTTCGAAAAGAAGTACAATCCGATCTCCTATCACAATGGGTCGGTCTGGCCACACGACAATGCCATCGCGGCGGCGGGTCTTGCCAATTACGGACTTACGCGCCCGGCAGCACTGTTGACGGACGCACTGTTCGAGGCTAGCTCCTATTTCGAAATGAATCGCCTACCCGAACTGTTATGTGGCTTACACAGACGTTTAGGTGAAGGTCCCACCTTGTATCCAGTCGCCTGCTCGCCTCAGGCTTGGTCAGCGGGCGCTGCATTCATGCTCCTGGAAGCGTCTCTGGGATTCGCACTGGACGCACCCAAGCGGCGCATCGTGTTTAGCCGACCGAAGCTTCCGGAGTCGATGTCATTCCTGGCAATGGAACGCCTGCAAGTAGGAGATTCGTTAGTGGACCTGGTAGTGGAGCGTCAAGCTCAGAATATTCATGTAGAGGTCCTGCGAAAAACCGGGGATGTAGATGTGGTCGTGAATCAGTAAGAGTCTCGACCAGTAACTAAAGGGCGGTACGTTTTGTTCTACCGTGCAGCCCGGATTTACTTTGCGCGCGCGAACTTGAATCGTAGCGTAAGGTGCTCGAGCGGCCACCAACACCCGCTTGGCAGGTCGCCTTTTAATCACCGAAAACCAACCACGGAGGAAACATGGCGCAGAAAACACTTCTCACGCTTTATGTCAGCGAACTCAAAGATCTGTACAGTGCCGAGCAGCAACTGGTCAAGGCTTTACCGAAACTGGTCAAGAGTGCGGAGACTGACGAACTAAGCGAGGCATTTGCCAATCACCTGGAGGAAACAAAAAATCATGTCACCCGTCTCGAGGAAGTATTTGAGAGTCTGGACGAAAATCCCAAGGGAAAGAAGTGCGTAGGAATGGAAGGAATCGTTAAGGAGGGCGCAGAGACCATCGACGAATTCGAAGGAAAGGTCCTAGACGCGGGGCTCATTGCTGCAGCTCAGAGAGTCGAACACTATGAGATCGCAGCTTACGGAAGCGTTTGCGCTTATGCGAAACTGCTGGACAGATCTGATGATCTCAATCTCTTGAAGGAAACTTTGGAAGAAGAGAAGCGGGCGGACGAAAAACTCACGGAACTTTCGGAGAACGTGAACCAGGAAGCGGCTGAACTTCAGGAAGAGACCGCTCCTGCCGCGAAGACGGCGAATCGAGAGCAGCTGCGCGCGCGCAAGACGAAATCAGCAGCTTAACGGCAAAATGACGACTTCATTGGGGCGAAGCAGGCACGACATCCTGCTTCGCTCCAAATTGCGCGATTAGAGACTTCCTGCGGTCTCTTCTGAACCGACGGCCCCGGGCGATAAGAGAGTTTCGATGGTCATCATCAGCTCGCGAGAAACTTCAGACTTGGTGACGTAGGCGCTGGCACCAGCGCTCAAGGCAGCCTGACGCATCAAAGAGGGCTCATGCTGGCTGAGAATCACCATTTTTGAATGGGGCGCTTCGCTGCGAATTAGTTGAGCGGCTTCCAAGCCATTGAGCCTGGGCATGGTGATATCCAGGACCACGATGTCTGGATTGAGTTCCTTTGCCCGATCCACAGCCTCCTGGCCGTCTATGGCCTCGCCGCAGACTTCCCATTCAGGATGCGATTCCAGCAGTGATCGCAATCCTCGCCGGAAGATTTCATGGTCGTCGGCAATCAGAATTCGGATCGGCATCTCGTGAATGTTTGCGTCCTTTTGAGGCATTGAGAAAATACACCGCTTTCAGACGTAGAATTTTCACGCGACTTGCGCGGACGCCCACGAAGCGCATCTTCGATGATGGGCGACATCTTAAACTATGCAGTCGCCAGCACCCGTTCGCGCGCTTGTTCTTCCACAGGAATAATGACCTCGACGACAGCTCCCGGATTTGCATTCGTCAAGCGTAACTCTCCACCAAATTCTTCCACACGCTGTCTCATGCCCCCGATGCCGATGCCGACGGTACCTGGCCGGAACTTGGTTGTATCTTCTGCAAGCCCCTTGCCGTCGTCACGAATCTCAACCACGACGTTATTCTCATTTCGAAGCAACCGCACCTGGCTGTGGCTGGCCTCTGAGTGTCTGAATACGTTCGTCAACGCTTCCTGAACTATGCGGAAGATCGCAGTTTCAAATTGGGGCGTGAGACGTGGAAAACTGGAGGGCTGAACCTCGAGCGTGGTCTCAATTCCGCTGCGCTTCGTCATTCCCTCCAAGTACCAGCGCAGGGCGGAGACTAAGCCAACCTCGTCCAACAAGGGCGGGTGTAAGAGATGCGACATCGTGCGAACCTGCTGAAGGGCACGATCAATGCTGCCGCTCGCTTCCTCGGCCGATTGATCTTTCAATTGCGAGGAGCTCTGTTTGAGAATTCCATCCACCGTCATTTTGGCGGCAGCAAGCTCCTGCCCCAGGCTGTCGTGGAGTTCCCTGGCAATGCGGCGGCGTTCTTCATCTTGCATGCGCATGAGACGGCTCGAGAGGTGACGCAAGGCTTCGGTACGCTCCTCGACCACCTTCTCGAGGGTGTTGCTATTTTCACGAATGGATTGTTCCAGAAGTTTGCTGTCATGAATGTCGGAGCAGGTCCCGTACCATCTGACAATCTCTCCATTTTGATCGCGTATCGGTACTGCACGGGCGCGAAACCAGCGGTACTCAGCGGCTTGTCCACGAATACGATACTCTGCTTCGTAGATTTCACGGGACTGAAGACACTTTTCCCAATGCCTCATGATCTCTGGACGGTCATCGGGGTGCACATAGTCCATCCACCCGAAACCCAAGGCCGATTCCCCTGAAGCTCCGGTGTATTCAAAGAAACGGGCGCTGAGAAAATCCCGGGAGCCATCTCCGCGGCTGCTGAAGATAATGTCAGGAGCAGTTTGCAAGATGGCATCGAGTTGCTCGTTTTTACGATTAACCTGAGAGTTTAAGAGTTCCAAGGCTTCTGCCTTGTTCTCGAGTTCCTCAGTTCGCTCGGCGACCCGCTGCTCGAGTTCGCGATTGAGTGCCCGCAATTGTTGCGCTTTTCGATGCAACTCAGCAAATACGCTTACCTTGGCGCGCAACAACTCAGGAATGACCGGGACAGAGATATAGTCCACCGCGCCGCGTTCGTAACCTCTGAGACGATCCAGATCTGTCAAGTGGACAGCCGAAATAAAAATGATGGCAGTCCGATGGAAACGTGGGTGCTGGCGAATCATACTGGCAAGCTCAAAGCCGTCGATTTCGGGCATGCTCACGTCCATGAGCACAACCGCGACATCCGATTTCAACAGAAATTCGAGTGCTTCCCTTCCCGACGTAGCCTTTATGAGGTTTTCGTCGAGCTCCCCAAGGATCGCCTCATAGCTCAACAGTTTGGCAGGTTGATCATCCACCATCAGGATGTTCACCCGTTCTTTCGTGCTCATTGATCCTCCGTCGAGCATTATCTCCGAAACTAGCGATGCAGCCACATGCGAAGAGCGGAGAGGAGCTGGTCAGTATTGACCGGCTTGGCCAGGTATTCCGAAGCCCCCGCTTCGAGGCACTTCTCGCGGTCACCTTTCATCGCTTTGGCGGTTAAAGCCACGATGGGCAGCCGCCGGAACGATGCGTTTTCACGAATGACCTGCATAGTCTCGTAGCCGTCCATTTCCGGCATCATGATATCCATCAGAACGATCGCTATGTCAGGAGTGGATTCGAGAAGGGCAATCGCTTCGCGCCCGGTTCCGGCGGTCAGGACTGTCATCCCGCGACGCTCCAGGACGCTGCTGAGCGCAAAAATATTTCGGACATCATCGTCGACCACCAGCACCTTCTTGCCAATCAATGCCTCATCGGAGCGGTGCAAACGATCAAGCATCTTTTGTTTTTCGGCTGGAAGGTCGGCAATGACTCGGTGCAGGAAAAGCGCCGTTTCATCCAGTAACCGTTCTGGAGATTCGACTCCCTTTACAACTACGCTGCGCGCAAGGGTATGGAGCCGGGCGTCTTCTTCCGGGGAAAGCTCCTTACCGGTAAAGACGACTACAGGCAACTCGCTCAGAGACGAGGTATCACGAATGCATTCCAGGATCTCGAAGCCCGACATGTCTGGCAGGCGTAAGTCGAGGACCATGCAGTCGTAGTTCTCCTTCTCAAGCGCAGCCAGGGCTTCCCGGCCGGTGGCTGCGACGGAAATGTCGACGTCATCGTGGCCAAGCAGGGCTTGGATGGTGGTCTGCTCGGCATTGTTATCTTCCACCACAAGCAGTCGTTTCCGACGGGGACTTGAATACGTCTTGATTTTGTTCAGTGCATCCGCCAGCCCGTCGGGCGTAGTCGGCTTCGTTATAAATGAGAACGCTCCACGTGCCAAGCCCTGCTGGCGATCTTCATCGAGAGTGAGCATTTGCACCGGAATGTGCCGAGTCGCGGGGTCCTGCTTGAGGTGGTTCAATACCGTCCAACCCAACATATCGGGCAGGAAGACATCGAGCGAAACGGCACTTGGGTGGTACTCGCGGGCAAGGGCGAGCGCCTCCATTCCATGACTCGCGGCTAAGACCTTGAAGCCCTTGTCATGCGCTAAATCGCATACCAGGCGAGCGTAGTGCGGATCGTCTTCAACAATCAGCAGAACAAAATCGTCAGGCTGAACGGTGGAACGGTCATCGGGAACCCGCTCCAGCGGTTGCTCCGAAACGTTAACCGCGGTTAGCTGCAGAGGTGACACCGCGGGCGTGACTTTGCGATCCCGCGCCGGTCCGGACAATGGTCCGGCGTAGGTTTGGGGTAGATAAAGGGTGAACGTGCTTCCCTTTCCCGGTGTACTGCGCAATTGAATCTCGCCGCCGAGCAGGCTGGCAAGCTCACGGCTGATCGCCAGCCCGAGACCCGTGCCTCCGTACTTGCGGCTGGTGCCAGCGTCCGCCTGCTGGAACGCCTCAAAGATGATTCTCTGTTTTTCAGCCGGAATGCCGATTCCGCTATCGGCGACTTCAAAGGCGACTACGGAAGCGGCCTTCGAGAGAACAGGGTGATCTTCGCTCCACCCTCCCGAGGCGACGGACACCGACATGCGCACGCTGCCCTGTTCCGTGAACTTGAAGGCGTTGGAAAGCAGGTTCTTGAGAACCTGCTGCAGACGTTTGGAGTCGGTGACGAGACTGCGCCCAAGCTGCGGATCACTGTTCACCTCGAAGGAGAGATGCCGGTTCTCAGCCTCATGACGGAATGGCCGAGCGACAGTATCCAGCAGGCTTGTGAAGAACACTTCATCCGCTTCGACGGATACTGTGCCTGATTCAATCTTCGACAGGTCGAGAATGTCGCTAATCAGATTGAGCAAGTCTGTGCCGGCGCCGTGTATGGTGCGTGCAAACTCGACCTGCTTGGCTGTCAGATTGCCGTCTGGATTGTCCGTAAGCTGCTGGCCAAGCACAAGGATGCTGTTGAGGGGAGTGCGCAACTCATGCGACATGTTGGCGAGGAACTCCGATTTGTACTTGGAGGTGAGGGCAAGTTCCTTGGCCTTCTCTTCCAAAGCGCGCCGCGCTTGCTCGATTTCGCGGTTCTTGCGTTCCACCTCGACGTTCTGTTCGGCAAGCTGTTGCGCCTTGAGAGCCAGCTGTTCGTTCGTCTGTTGCAGTTCCTTCTGCTGGGTCTGTAGTTCGGCAGCCAATTGTTGCGACTGCTTCAGCAAGCCTTCCGTCTGCATGGTGGCTTCGATACTGTTGAGCACGATCCCGATGCTTGAGGTCAGTTGCTCAAGGAATGCCAAGTGAGAAGCGGTGAAGAAACTCAGTGATGCCAACTCAATGACAGCCTTCACGTGATTCTCGAATAACACAGGAAGCACAACGACATTACTTGGCACGGCCTCGAAGAGACTGGATCGGATGGGAACCGTCTGCGGCGGCAAGTCGGAAATGACGATGCGGCGCTTTTCGGCAGCACATTGGCCGACTAATCCTTCCCCGCTTTTGAGGCGACGCAGATGACCATCCTCTCCGTCGCCTGCGAACGCAGCCAGCAGCACCATGCTTTCTTCAGTCTCCATCTGGTAAATCATTCCCTGCTGAGCGTTCACCAGCGGAACCAGTTCCGACAGAAGCTTTCGACCCACCGTTGTGAGGTCGCGCTGGCCCTGCAACATGCCTGTAAAGCGCGCGAGATTCGTCTTCAACCAGTCTTGCTCGGTGTTGCGATCGGTCGTGAGGCGAAGGTTGTCGATCATTGTGTTGATGTTGTCTTTGAGTTCCGCTACTTCGCCGCGGGCCTCCACCTGAATTGATCGGGTCAAATCTCCCTTGGTGACGGCGGTGGCGACCTCGGCGATGGCCCGCACCTGGTTGGTGAGATTGTCGGCCAAAAGGTTGACGTTGCCCGTGAGATCCTTCCATGTTCCGGCTGCGCCGGGCACGTTTGCCTGGCCGCCCAGTCGGCCTTCGACGCCAACCTCACGGGCGACCGTGGTGACCTGGTCGGCAAAGGTGGCGAGCGTGCCCGTCATGTTGTTAATTGTTTCCGCAAGAGCAGCGACTTCGCCCTTCGCGTTCACACGCAGTTTCTGAGTGAGTTCCCCGTTGGCGACCGCGGTTACGACCTTCACAATGCCGCGTACCTGCTCGGTGAGGTTGGCGGCCATGACGTTCACGTTGTCGGTGAGATCCTTCCACGTGCCTGCGACGCCCGGCACTTGAGCCTGGCCGCCCAGCTTGCCTTCTGTTCCCACTTCGCGCGCTACGCGCGTGACTTCAGCAGCAAAGGCGTTTAACTGGTCCACCATCGTGTTGATGGTGTTCTTCAATTCAAGGATTTCGCCCTTCACGTCCACTGTGATCTTGCGCGACAAGTCGCCACGCGCGACAGCGGTCGTGACTTCCGCAATGTTACGGACCTGCGCCGTAAGGTTTCTCGCCATGGCGTTCACAGAATCTGTGAGGTCTTTCCAGGTACCGGCGACGCCGGGAACGTTGGCCTGGCCACCCAACCGACCTTCCGTGCCGACTTCACGCGCCACGCGGGTGACTTCTGCCGCGAAGGAGCGTAATTGCTCGACCATGGTGTTGAGAGTCTCTTTCAACTGGAGAATCTCTCCGCGAACGTCCACGGTGATTTTCTTGGAGAGGTCGCCGGTCGCGATCGCGGTGGCGACCTCGGCAATGTTTCGTACCTGGCCCGTGAGATTGCTGGCCATGAAGTTGACGTTATCGGTAAGGTCCTTCCACGTGCCGGCGACTCCGGGTACCTGGGCTTGGCCGCCCAACTTCCCTTCCGTGCCGACTTCGCGGGCGACGCGCGTAACTTCACCCGCGAATGCGTTCAACTGGTCCACCATTGTGTTGATGGTGTTCTTAAGTTCGAGAATTTCGCCTTTCACGTCGACCGTGATCTTGCGCGACAGGTCACCGCGGGCGACGGCGGTGGTGACTTCGGCGATGTTTCGAACCTGAGCCGTCAAGTTGCCGGCCATGGAATTGACGGAGTCCGTGAGGTCTTTCCAGGTGCCGCCTACTCCAGGCACTTGAGCCTGGCCACCGAGTTTTCCCTCGGTGCCGACCTCGCGGGCCACGCGAGTCACTTCACCCGCGAACGCGTTCAACTGGTCCACCATGGTGTTGATGGTGTTCTTAAGTTCGAGGATTTCGCCTTTCACGTCGACCGTGATCTTGCGGGACAAGTCCCCACGAGCAACGGCGGTGGTGACCTCCGCGATGTTGCGGACCTGAGCCGTAAGGTTGCTGGCCATCGAATTCACAGAGTCTGTGAGATCTTTCCAGGTTCCAGCAACTCCGGGAACCTGCGCCTGGCCGCCAAGTCGACCATCGGTGCCGACCTCGCGAGCCACGCGGGTGACTTCTGAGGCGAACGATCGCAACTGATCCACCATTGTGTTAATGGTGTCCTTGAGCTCGAGAATTTCGCCTTTCACGTCGACCGTGATCTTGCGGGACAAGTCGCCACGCGCGACGGCTGTCGCCACTTCAGCAATGTTGCGGACCTGTCCGGTCAAGTTGCTAGCCATCAGGTTTACGTTGTCAGTGAGATCCTTCCACGTGCCAGCTACACCGGGAACCTGCGCCTGACCACCGAGCTTTCCTTCTGTGCCTACCTCGCGGGCAACGCGGGTCACTTCACCGGCGAACCCATTCAATTGGTCCACCATTGTGTTAATGGTGTTTTTCAACTCAAGAATTTCGCCTTTCACGTCCACCGTGATCTTGCGTGACAAATCACCCTTTGCCACGGCGGTGGTGACCTCCGCGATGTTTCGGACCTGTCCTGTAAGGTTGCCGGCCATGGAGTTCACGGAATCGGTGAGATCCTTCCATGTGCCTGCCACGCCGGGAACGTTAGCCTGGCCGCCCAGCCGTCCCTCAGTGCCCACTTCCCTGGCCACGCGAGTCACCTCTCCAGCAAATCGGTTCAGTTGGTCGACCATTGTGTTCAGGGTTTCCTTCAGCTGCAAAATTTCGCCGCGAACGTCGACAGTGATTTTCTTGGAGAGATCTCCACTGGCGATTGCAGTCGCCACGTCAGCAATGTTGCGCACCTGTCCGGTCAGATTGCTGGCCATCAGGTTCACGTTGTCGGTCAGATCCTTCCACGTGCCGGCGACTCCGGGCACCTGCGCTTGCCCACCCAACTTCCCTTCTGTGCCGACTTCACGGGCCACGCGCGTCACTTCACCGGCAAACGCATTGAGCTGGTCTACCATCGTATTGATGGTGTTCTTGAGTTCAAGAATCTCGCCCTTAACGTCAACCGTGATTTTGCGCGACAAGTCTCCACGGGCGACGGCAGTCGTCACTTCAGCGATGTTGCGGACCTGTGCTGTCAGGTTTCCGGCCATTGCGTTGACCGAGTCGGTAAGATCTTTCCAAGTTCCAGCGACGCCAGGAACCACAGCTTGTCCGCCGAGTTTCCCGTCGGTACCCACTTCGCGAGCAACGCGGGTCACTTCCGAAGCAAATGATCGCAGCTGATCGACCATCGTGTTAATGGCTTCTTTGAGCTGGAGAATTTCTCCGCGCACGTCGACCGTGATCTTGCGTGAGAGGTCACCGCTAGCAACGGCGGTAGCTACTTCGGCGATGTTGCGGACCTGACCGGTCAGGTTATTCGCCATAAGGTTGACGGAGTCAGTGAGGTCTTTCCATGTACCCGCCACGCCCGGCACCTGTGCCTGGCCACCCAGTTTTCCGTCGGTTCCAACCTCGCGCGCCACGCGGATCACTTCGGCGGTAAACACGCCAAGTTGCTGAATCATGGTGTTTACGATGTTTGCCGAACGCAGGAACTCACCTTCCAATGGTCGGCCGTCGACGTCGAGGCGAACAGTTTGTGTCAAATTTCCTTGTGCGACAGCAGCGATGGCGCGAGTCACCTCGGCTGTGGGTCGAAGAAGATCTTCGACGAGCGTGTTCACCGAGACTTCGATCTGTCCCCAAGCGCCTCTGGATTCATGAAAGCGCGTACGCTCCCGGGTTCTGCCTTCCTTGCCAACCGCTTTGCCAACACGTTTTAACTCCTGTGCCATCTGCTCATTGGCGGCGACGATCTCGTTGAAAGTGTCCGCAATCTTACCTTCCAGACCTGTCCACGAACCCGGCAAGCGCACGGAGAAATCGCCGTCACGCATGGTTTGGAGACCAGCGAGAATTACCGCAAGGCTGGGACCTTCCGCTGCGACTACGTGGCCGCCGTTACTTGGCGTGGAATGCGAGGGTTGTTTCTCAGGTGTAGTCGCGAGAGTATTCGAGCTTCTTTTCATGTGTGTCGCCTGGTTACTTCAAAAATTCCTAGATCGCCAACAGTAGGAGCATCACTTTCGGCCAGTATCGATAGAATGCGAGTACCGGAGGGTAGGCGCCCCATAGTAGAAAATGAGAGAAACAGCGGACTTACCTTCGAACATCTACCACGAAACCTTTAAGGCTAGCTCTACAGTGTTTTCTGTAGCCTGTTAACTTCGCCGCTGGGGTTGTCCCTGTAAATTGCTGAAATGCTGGGAGTTCCGGTTTGAACGCCGTTAAGCTTCTAATGAATCAACTGGAGCACGTTCGTGGGGGTTGTCAATCGCGGGATTGCGAAAATTCAGAGACTCTCGAAAGCACGATCCATGTGCTTTAGTTGTCTTCTTGAGCCGGGAACATTCGCTCGTTATTTTCATCGTTGGATTGATATACGACGCAAGGTGACCTTCAGGAGCTATAACTCTGCGTCAGCGGAAAAATTTACAGCAAGAACTCGATGGTGATCACTCCACGAACAAATTAGGGTCGGACAGAATATCACGACATGTCGACCGCCCCTGAGGGCAGAGTGCTCCCGACAATACCAAGGCGAACGCTCAGCGCAGGGCAAGCTCGCAAAGAACTGCAAGCAGCACCGAAAGAATAAATATCTCATCAGCGAGGAGAATTCAGTCATGGCAGGAAAAAATACGGCGGTCTTTGGGATCTATTCAACATATGGACTGACCGAAGGAGCAGTCAACGCCCTGCGGGAGGCGGGGTTTCGCAACACGGACGTTTCGGTGCTGTTTCCCGAGAATGCAGGAACCAAAGATTTCGCGCACGAGAAAGGAACCAAGGCTCCTGAAGGAGCAACGGCAGGAGCTGGGACGGGAGCTGTGGTGGGAGGAGCGCTGGGATGGTTAGCCGGCATTGGCGCCCTGGCGATCCCTGGAATCGGGCCATTGGTCGCGGCCGGTCCTATCATGGCGGCGCTTGCAGGCGTCGGTGTGGGCGGAGCCATAGGAGGAATCACAGGCACGTTGATCGGGATGGGCATACCCGAATACGAGGCGAAGAGGTACGAAGGTCAAATCAGAAAAGGTGGAATCCTCTTGTCAGTACACTGCGACAGTTCCGACTGGACGCGAAAAGCAAAAGACATTCTTGAACGAACTGGGGCACAAGATATCGCTTCCGCGGGCGAAGCCAGAGCAGATTTTCAGAAGACCGACAAGCCGATGAAGCGCGCTGGATAACCATGCGTCTGAATAACCACGTGTAATGAATCTAGCCAGGAATCGCCGTTCGCGGCTGAGGAATTCAACCCCGAGAGGCCATCCGTTTCACTCGCAAACACCGCGAATGGCGATTTCAGGTTCTCGTGTCCTTTCTGTTCTTACAACCGAGCATTTTCCATATCCAGTTTTTCCGCGTTCCGAGTACCAAGAGAAGAGCCAGAGGAACCTCGCACCGAGCGCATCCAAACATAAGCTTCAACTCGGCACATATGTCTCCGAATGGAACGAGACCTCCGTCGCGTGCTGTCCCGGTACCGTCGCCTGACACGGAGACCCAGCAGCCATACGCCTCTCCTCCGCACGCTGGCTTAAGTTTTTCACTGAAAGCATTTCTTTCCCGGCTGGGACCCGGTTTGGTTACGGGCGCCTCGGACGACGATCCGAGTGGTATTGGCACATACTCCCAGATCGGCGCCCAATTTGGCTATGGGATGCTGTGGACCATGGTGGTCTCTTATCCACTGATGTCGGCGTTTCAGGAAATCTGTGCGCGGATAGGGAGGGTAACCGGACATGGCATTGCGAATAATGTGAGGCTTCGTCATCCAAGGTTGTTATACGGAATTGTCACACTGGTCGTCCTCGCAAATGTATTTAACCTGGGCGCAGATATTCAGGCTATGGACGCCGCGCTGCGGCTCATTCTGCCAGGTCCTGTTGGGTTGTACGGATCGCTGTTGGCGGCCCTGTCGGTGACTGCGCAGTTACTTATTCCTTACAACCGATACGCGCATTATTTGAAGTGGCTGACGCTGTCGCTTTTGGCGTACGTGGCAGCGGCATTCTTTGTGCACATTTCCTGGTCCGAAGTTCTGCAAGGGACACTTGCTCCTCATATCTCGCTCAGCAAGGCGTATTTCCTCGCTTTGATCGCAGTTTTGGGAACTACGATCAGTCCTTATCTATTCTTTTGGCAGGCTTCGCAGGAAGCGGAGGAAGTAAGAACGACGCGTGGTGAAAAAGCTCTGCGTCGGGCGCCGAGCCAAGCTTTTGCGCAGTTCAACCGGATCCGAACAGACACCTACTTCGGGATGGCGTTCTCCAACCTAATCGCCTTCTTCATTATCCTGACGACGGCGGCGACGCTGCACGAAATAGGTGAAAACGATATTGCCACAGCCGCACAGGCCGCAAAGGCGCTCCAACCGCTCGCGGGGCGGTGGGCGTTTTTTCTGTTCTCCGCTGGAATTGTTGGAACTGGTTTACTAGCAGTTCCTGTGCTTGCGGGGTCGGCGGCCTATGGACTCGGCGAAGCGTTTCGCTGGAATGCAAGCCTCGAGCGGAAACCTGCCGATGCAAAGAAGTTCTATGGCGCGATTGCCACTTGCACCGCGGTCGGCGCAGCACTCAACTTTACTTCCCTTAACCCCATTAAGGCCCTGTTCTGGGCGGCTGTACTGAATGGAATCGCCGCAGTTCCATTGATGATGGTGATTATGGCAATGGCAAGCAGCCGAAAGGTAATGGGGACGTTCGTTTTGCCAGCCTATTTAAAGGTGCTGGGGTGGCTGGCGACAATCGTCATGAGCATGGTGTTTGCTGGACTGGTTCTCACTTGGCGTGCATGAAATCTAACGCGTAATTCTGCACGAGCTTACGCTGTTCGCATGAATCCTGTCCGATTCAGAAGGCGAAGCAACGACAGTTTTAAGGAGTTCCACCGACCGAGTCGCTGTAGTATCCAGTCCTTGTGCGGACCCGTAGTTTGCGGTGACTGGAGTCATATGCGTCGACTTGGATGGGGTGATAGACGTGTCCCGTGGCATTGCTGGAAGACTTATACCCGATCACGTACTGGCTGCGGATGGCGGAAGCGATATTGCGGGTGATGGAGTCTACCTCCCGAACATCGGTTGGGAAGTAAGCTGTGCCCCCAGTGTTCTGACTGATTGTTTGAAGAGCTCGAATGGCGGAACTTGTGCGTCTCGCCGGGTTGAGGAGGGCGATCATATAGACTACGGGACTGTCTTTCTTTTGCAGTTGCTGCAGCGCTTCGTCAAGAGATTCCTGGCTGGCATTATCTTCGCCATCGGTCACAACCAAGAGGATGCGTTTCTGCAAGCCCGCACCTTGTTTCATATGAGCCGCTGAGGCAACTATCGTGTCGTAGAGGGCCGTACTGCCGCGCGTTTCGATTTTGCCCAAGGCGGCTTGCAATTTGCTTACGTCGTTTGTGAAATCCTGATCCAAATAAGACTCTTCGCCGAAATTCACGATGAATATCTCGTCCTGAGGATCGCTGGAGCGTGCCAGATTTAGCGCGGCGCGATTGACACCTTCACGCTTGGGACGCATCGAGCCTGAGTTGTCGATCAGAATTCCTAGAGCTACCGGGACCTTTTCCTGATGAAAAGAGGTTATCTCTTGCGGTTTGCCATCCTCAAAGACACGAAACTCGGTCTGCGGCAAATTTGAGACCAGATCATTCTGCTGATCGACTACGACGGCGTGAAGGATCACTTCTTCGACTTTCTTCTTGAAGACAAATTGGCCGGCGTCGCCCTGCACATCCTGGGAGCCCTTGTCATCGGGGGCAATGCTGGGAGATTGGGGTGTGGATACGGGCGGGCCTGTTGGGGGGCCTTGCGAAGGACTCTGTCCGAGCGCCGGCAAAGACAGCAAAAGGGTGAGAGACAGGAACAGCACCGTTTTCGCGATGGTTGAGTCTTGCGCGAGCGGATGCGGCTGCGTAGGAACAGGGCCGAACTTGACGAACGACACCGAAGAACGGGCCAAGTCACACCTCTCGAGGTACCGGAACTCCGGATGGATGAGTTGGAAACCGTGCAGGGTTGTTCGGCCGACTTGATGAAAGCCGCCGCTTGATTATCAAGAAGTAACTACAGAGATTACTCGACTACAAGGAATCTGGTCCCAAGAAAGCTATGAGTGCTGCAATCAAATTCGATCCAAAGTCTTTCCAGTACCCTGCCAAAAGAGGAAAGCCGCCTGCTTACAGGCGGCCTCGTCGATTAGTGTCCTAAAAGGGTCGTCCGTCAGAAGCAAGCAGTGACAGGGGACACTTGACCTGAAACGACATGATTGAAATAGGTAACGTTATCCGGAGGATTGTAGGTTCCGTCAGAGCCAAGGCTCTGGTGCTGCCATTTCACGAGCCCATAGGGTTTGGCTACGTGATACTCCTCTTTGTTGAAGCAATTGGAATAATTGGCATCGCAAGTATAGCGGTAGCTGATAACCAGAGTTTCGAGATTGTTTGGAAGCTGACCTCCCAATGATTCTTTGTATGGTCCCCAGACCTCGTTGATGACGTGTCCGAGGTTCTTTTTGACAAACGTGTTGCAATCGGAATGAATTTCGTACGAAGAATCGCTGATCTTGATACTCGATCCGGGGTATCCGCCTTTGGCCCAACGTGGGACCAGGGGCAGGTTGAACTTTCCGAGCGTCGGGCTGTGGAACACTTTGAAACTTCGCGGATTTTTCCAGTCCAGCTCAGTCACCCAGAGATAAATGAAGTTCTTGTCAAACAGCTGAACGTCCCAGGGATAGCCTGCTTGAGTTTTGGTCCAGTACATACGACTGGAAGTCATGGTGGTGTAGAGGGGGTTTGCAGTTCCTGCCATGTGGTGACTGCTGCTTAAAGTCGGACTCATTGTCATCCAGCCGAGCATGTCGTACGTTTGCGTTGTATTGGGCCTGGCGATTGGGGTGAGGTCGGGATTTGCGGGGTTTGGGTTAACTCCGCAAGCCACCAGAAACACGAGCAGCGCAAAAACCGGGAGGTACCTCATGCGTTCAGTTCCTCAAGGTGGATTGGTCCTGCACCCCATACTGTATTTACAAGCTGGTTAATACAGAAGATTACGGAGGGTCCTCCGGAAAAACACTTAGCGAATAGCAGTTGCTAAGGGAAACAACTGAGGATCGCCAGGGCGACGATCAGGAAGGAAGGGCAGGGATATTACGAAGAAAAAAATTAAGGGAGACCACCTCAAGGTGATCTCCCCCGGTGCCGGTCGTAGCCGACTCGACTACCAGTACGAGAACGTCAGGCGATCCAGCCAGATCGAATAAGGCTGTTGTTTGTAGTTTCCATCTTGCTGGTAATTGACAGTAATGCCGTACCAGTTTGAAGGAGTGGGGCTCTCGTAGTAATTCAAAGTGGCTGTTTGGCCGTTCAGAGAAATGGATTTAAACAGCAGGTGGTTGTCCGACGTTCTCTGAGCTTGAATGACCAGGTGATTCCACGAGTTGCTGACTGGATTGCAAGGAACTCCGGTGGGGTGCCATTTTTGCCCTGGGTTGTCCCAGATGTCCCACTCGTTGCCTCCCGCAATCCTACATTCATGTCCCCAGATAAATGACTGTCCATTGACAAACTGGTTGATGTCGAATTCCAGGGCTTGCGAGGCGCTGATGTCTTGCGCGTAAAAATAGACATCGTACGTGAAGTTGTGGACGTTCGGAATAATAGAGTGATTCGAATCCGGAAGCCCTTGCGAGGAGAAATCTCCAATGAGGTGATTGTTCCACAGCACATCGGAGTACAGAGTCTGCCCGCCCACATCCATGCGCGAGGAACTTCCGGTCAAGGCGGGGGACCAGACGCCCTGCGTCATTGACCATGTGGTCTGCGGACCAGCAGGAACGCAGTAAGGGCAAATATTGTAAAGCGGCGGTAGCAAGGCGTATCCAGTCCAGCCGGACTTCTGATGCAGATTGGCAAATTGCCCCGAGCTTCCGTTCGGCGACGGGCTGCCAGAACCGACAGTGATCACAACGGGCGCAGTCGCGGTCCCGCCGCAGTTATCCCATTCCTGAACGACCGCATGGTAGGTGCCAGCGCCCAGGTTCAAGACCGTGTTCAATGAACTTCCGTTGACCTTGTACACCAGATTTCCGGGGCTGGGATAGATGCCCATCGCGGCAACGCCTGCCTTGCATGGGCTCGTGGCCGAAGCAACAAATTGGACGGAAGGACTCACCGTAGCGTTATTGGCGGGAGCAGACACGACTACGCCGGAGGCTTGGGCGCTGATCGAACCGGCGACGTTGATTGTGATCGGTGTTTTGGCGCTTCCACCGCAGTTGTCCCATTCCTGAACCACCGTATTGTAAGTACCGCGATTCAGGTTCAAGATCGTATTCAGACTTGCGCCCTTCGCCAGGTACGCCAGAACGCCGGGCGCCGTGTATATTCCCATAGCCGCAACGCCGTTCGCACAACTACTGCTGCTCGCAGTCGCGACGTATTGAACCTGATTGGCAACGTTCGCGTTATTCGCAGGCGCCATCACCTGGACCTCGGCGGCACTCCCTTTCACCACAATGGTCACGTTCGTTTTGTCCACGCCACCACAGTTATCCCACTCCTGGACAACGGTCTGATACGTTCCGGGGCTGAGGCTCAACAACGTGTTTAAAGAGGAACCGTTGACGGTGTAGGCCAGCACGTTGGGTGCTGTGTAGATACCCATCGCAGACACGCCCTTTGAGCACGTCGTGCTTGCGGTGGCAACGTACTGCACTGTTGTGGCCACCGAGCTGTTATTCAGCGGGGCCGTCACCGACACTCCCGCTACCGCAGGGGCAGAAACCCCAAGCGCAAAAATCAAGGCAAACTTCTTCATCGGAACAAACCTTTCGTGGCCTTTGGATCAGAACAAGCTGAACAAAACAGGCTTTGTTGTTGGATTGTGGCGATTCTAGGTGGGGCTTGAGGGGAATCTCAAGGAATCGAGCACATGTTTCTTACTCGAAGGTTCTAAGACCTCTGGAAGCGCGTAGTGCGCGGGTGAATGCACGTCGGGGAACGGATCAGCTTGCGCCGGTGCTGGAGAAACAGGCCGCTCTGAACGGCGCAGCTAAATGTGAGATTGACTTGCGAATTTCCCGCTGCGTTTATCACTTCTCGTCGAGGATTCTGAATCGTAGGCGGGAGGCGGGAGCCGACGGTGTCGGCTCGCGCCCGATGTGGATGGAGTCTTACAGGTTCACCGCACTGATAGTTAAGCGAGGCCGGGTGTTCGTGCCATCCAGAGAACTCTGTAGGCTCAGGACTCAACGCGTGTAGCGAAAAACATTTCCGTTCATGAGCAATCTCCTGGACCAATCTCGCTTCGAAAACGTCCAGAAACACCAATACTTGTACGCTCGCATAGCTTTCGACAGCCTGCACGAGAGTGTTACAGGAAAGCATCTATCGGAATACGGCGCGAGCCTGATGTCGCCCTACACACGGAAGCCGTATTTTCGCACTACGGAGTCTAAAGACGTGAAGGCTGTGGATGTTAAAGCAAGGAGTAATCACACCGAAAAACGTAATTCCGACAGTGTTCTCGTGCAGAGAGCGCTACGCGGCGATGCGGACGCGTTTTCGACACTGTTCCAAACCCATAAAGGGCGAGTTTATGCGGTATGTCTGCGCATGACGAACAACACCGCCGATGCCGACGACCTAACCCAAGAAGCGTTCATTCAGGCTTTCCGAAAACTTGCCACATTCCGCGGCGAGTCGGCTCTTTCGACGTGGCTCCATCGGGTCGCGGTGAACACCGCTCTGATGCATTTTCGGCGTCAGTCCACACCGCACGCTTCCCTCGATCAACCGGCCGGAGCAGAAACGAGTAAGCGCGAATTTGGTCAACATGACAATCGGCTCAGTTGCTCGCTCGATCGAATTGCATTGGCACGCGCACTTGAGGCTCTTCCTGCAGGATATAGAACGATATTCGAGTTACACGAAATCGGTGGCTACGGGCACCGGGAAATCGCTAAACTCCTTCGCTGTTCCGTTGGAAATTCAAAATCCCAGTTGCACAAGGCGAAGCAGAGAATTCGTGAATGCCTCGTCTCCCGACGACACTTGGCGAGACACATGGAAAGGACCATGAGAGATAGCCTCGCACGGCGAAGCATACCAGTGGACGATTCGGTTTTTATAGAGAAGGAATCCTGTTCTCTACCCGAAGCACGACTGGCAGTTCAACAGAGCGGCACGAAAGTGCCGCCGCAAAATACACCTGCAAGCCTGGTTCTCGCGTCTTCGATCCAGGACTTGGCAGAGACGACCATATAAGGGGAAACATCACGTGCAACTCGGAGCACTGGTGGTAACGCAGGGATCCAGTCACCAATCGGGGGAGGGTACGAATTCTTGGAGTTCGTCTTGGCCTGTCGTGGGAAAAACCGTGGTGGAAAGGTGGATTGATCGGGTTCGCGAATTGGGCGTGGGCATACTTTCGGTAGTGGACCGCGACGAACAATCGCCAGTTCGTATCACGGATTGGGTGAAAGAGGGCGTGGAACAGATCCTGTTAATTCTTTCTGGCTCTTACGCTGAAATCGACTTTGCTGATTTGATTCAATTTCATCACCAGGGACGAAATCGAATTACGCGTGTATTTGACAAGAAAGGCCCTCTAGGGATCACCCTTCTCAATCGCGGGGCTGTCCTTAAGAGCGGACTGCAATGCGGTCTTGATGAAACACTGAAGTCATCGCGCTACAACTTTCGCGGGTATGTTTCACGCCTCTCATCGACCATGGCGTACCGGCAGTTGGTGGAAGATGCTTTGGACGGGCGTTGTGGAATCCAGCCCGCCGGACATCAGGCTGACGAGAAGATCTGGATCGACGCGACCGCTCGTGTCGATGCTTCGGCCAGGATTCAAGGACCCTGCTACATCGGCGCCAACACCCGGATCCATGCAGGAGTGATTGTCACAGGTTACTCGTCCATCGAGCAGAACTGCGAAATTGACATGGGTACCACCTTGGACCATGCATGCATTTTGCCGAATACCTATCTCGCTCCCGGTCTGCACGTCAGAAATTCGGTGGTGGATGGAACTCGACTGGAGCAGCTTGAGCGAGGCGTGACAGTCGACCTCGGCCGTGCTGCCCTGGCGGCGCGCAGATATCACGTTCCGTCTGCAGTTATACGTACTGCGAGTGCCGCTTCTGATGGCGGGAACCTTATTGGTTGCGATTGGGGCAGCGATGCGCGAGTTCCAATGCCCGTCCGGGGAGATCACTCATGACGTCTAAAGGACCGGTCGTCATTAAGGAATTTCCTCAAAGCCGTAACTTCGCTCGCCGAAAGTCGTTTCTCTCCGAGATCCGCAGTCTGGCCCGCCGCACATATCGGCCACAGTTGGTGCTTGATATACCGGAGTCGGCTGAGATGGCGCCGGACGCCATCGAGTTGCTGCTTGAATGCGTCGAACAGGTTGAGCAGGCAGATGGTCGAGTATCTGTAGTCGCGGGCTCACCACAAACAGCTGTGATCCTTGAATTAACTCGGCTCGCTTCTGTTCTCGACATATTCTCTTCTGTTTCTGAGGCTGTGAACGGCAGCACGCTGCACCGATATCAACATGACGGCTTTGTGCAGCCTATCGGCGCCTAGTAGACCCGGGCCTGCGAACCGGCACAAGGGAGGGCGATCATCGATGAACAGTGGAATGCAGAGAATCCTCAACACCATACTTATCCTGATCCTTTCGAGTGCGACCGCACTCGCGGAGCCTCTTTCCCAGAGCACCCAGGAAATTGATCAGACTGGGCCGACGCAGGTGTCCGATGATTCGAACCGACCGCAACAGTCCACTCAGGGTCAAGACAAGAGCAATTCTGCGGCTTCTCCGGTGCATCAGGAATTACCAGATGCTCCAGCGCCTGCGCAGCCAGCTCAGCAGGGCCAGAACGATGTATCACAACAACAGAATCCAGAGTCGGTGCCCTCGGGGGCAGCTGGTGCAAAAGCGCCTACCGTGAAGGGTAGCCCTGCCGCCCGCCCAGTTGGAGCGGCCATCGCTCCGGCAAAACAACGGCAGAGGCGATCGTTACTGATAAAGGCAGGCCTGATCGCGGGAGCTTGCGTAGCCGTAGGCTCGGCATTTGCCTTGTCGAAGGGTAGTCCATCGAAACCGCCTGGGGCTCCCTGATTAAGACGCGGCAACGGTTATCTATTCCATTCGTGCGCGATGTGTGAGCCTTAATGACTCGCTTATGACTGATCACGTCGGGAGGATCGTAACCTTCTCTGGAATCGATGGCGCGGGCAAAAGCACGCAAATTGAGAGCCTGTCGAGGAGCCTCAGCGACCAAGGGTTTCGTGTCGTTCGCGTTACGTTTTGGGATGATATTGCCGTCCTATCACGCTTCCGCGCTAGCATAAGTCTCCAGACTCTCGGAAACAAGCGATCCTCAGATCATTCTCCGCTTCTTCGAAACGATAAAAACGTCCACACTTGGTACTTAACGCTTGTCCGTTCGATTTTTTACCTCTTTGATTGTTTGCGCCTGCGCAGAGCTGTGCGCCAGCTACGCCAAACAAACTCGGACTTCGTTATTTTCGATCGCTACATATACGACCAAATTGTTCAAATTCGTGCACGACATTGGTTGGCTCGCACTTACGTGCGGCTTCTAGCTGCAATTGCACCCACGCCTGATGCAGGATTTATTCTGGACGCATCGCCAGATGATGCGTTTGGCAGAAAACCGGAATATCCGCTTGCTTTTATGCATGAATACCGACGTGCCTTTCTCGCATTAACGAGGCTTGTGCCGGAGCTGATCGTAGTCGCCCCAGGAAGCATTGCCGAAGTACAGCAGCAGATTGTTGCACACTTACCGCACAATGCCGCGTCCTCGAGCAATAATGCGGCCTTGAAGAGTGGCACCCGCACTCCAATTCTCAGTAATTCCCGGTAGAACAAAGCCGACAAAACATTGGGTGTGAAAAGGCGCACAACTTGTCTGCCCAGTGGCGCCATCTCACACTCACTTTGTTTGCCGGAGAGCTCTGTGACACGCCTTGGGCTGCACGATAGATTCGCATTGGTGGTACCAACCCTGAATGAGGCTGGAAACATTGAGAGCCTTCTTGGCATGGTTCAACATGCTCTAGGGCCACTCGGCATTAATTACGAAATAATCATTGTCGATGACGGCAGTAGCGATGGAACAGCCGAACTCGTGCAACAGTATGCGGAAGCAGATAGGCGCATCAGGATTCTCTCCCGCCGTGGAGAACGTGGCTTGGCAGGCGCCGTAATTCACGGTTGGAATCATTCGGATGCTGAGTTGCTTGGTGTGATCGATGCCGACCTGCAACATCCTCCTGACTTGCTTCCTGAATTGCTAGCGGCGATTGCTGAAGGGTGCGACATTGCGATCGCGAGCCGTTATGCCAGCAAAGATGGCGTACGCGGGTGGAACCCCTTACGCGTTGCCATTTCGAGGGCAAGCACATGGGCTACGCTTCCACTACAGCGGAAAGGTGTTCGTGTAAAGGATCCGATGTCAGGATTTTTCATCGTGCGCAGGAAAGCAATTGATGGTTTCTCATTTGAGGCGAAGGGCTTTAAATTGTTATTGGAGATCCTGGTTCGAGCGCATATTTCCTCAGCGCGTGAGATTCCGTATCGATTCGGTCGCCGACGCGCAGGTAAGAGCAAAGCAGGCGCGGCCGTCGCGTTTCATTATCTGCAGTTGCTCGGGAAACTCTCTCGAGACCTCTTCCTCCGCCCGAGTCCCCAATGAAGATTGTGCTGGTAACTGCATTTCCACCCAGCCGTCAGGCGCTCAACGAATACGGATTCCATATCGCAGATGAACTCCGTCAGCAGACCGGGATAGAGTTGATAATTTTGGGTGATGACTTGTCGGAACCCATGCCGGAGTTGCCTGGGTTCACAGTCATTCGCTGCTGGGCTTTCAACCGCCTGGGAAATGCGCTTTCGCTCATACGGACAATCCGACGACTCAAGCCGGATGTCGTGTGGTTCAACCTAGGTTTCGCGAGCTTCGGTGGGAAGCCGCTGCCCGCGTTCTTTGGGCTGACTGCTCCTGCTTTAACGAGACTTTGCTCCTGCTACACACATGTCACTCTGCATCAACTTTTTGAGACCGTGAACCTGGCGGATGCCGGGGTGAAATCGCCCCTCTTATATAGCATCGCGGGAAACGTCGCTACTCATCTGCTCCTGTCTGCCAATTCCCTTTCGGTACTACTGCCCGCCTACCATCGTACGTTGCGTCGGAAATACCGGCGCGGAGCGGTCAATGTGCGACATCACGGAATCTTTGCAAGTCGTCCCGAACCGCCGAACTTTGCCTTACGCGGCAATCCAGTACACCGTGTCCTCGCTTTTGGCAAATGGGGCACATACAAGCGACTGGAGGTGCTAGTAAATGCATTTGAAGCGATTCAGTCGCAATTGCCACCGACTGAGCTGGTCATTGCAGGTGGTGACCATCCTAAGACACCAGGATACGTACGAGGAGTCGCGGAGTCGATGAAGCACAACCCCCGCATACGATTCCTGGGATATGTGCCGGAGGAGTCGCTTTCGAATCTCTTTCGGACAGCAAGCTTGACAGTGTTACCGTACACATCCTCAGCAGGATCGAGTGGAGTTGCTCATCTGGCGTGTCAGTATGGTTTGCCCATACTCGCTCCCGATATTGATGACTTCGTCGAACTTGCTCAGCAGGAATTCGTCTCGATGGAATTCTTCACAGCCAACGATGTAGATAGTCTGGCGCAAAAACTCCTGACGCTGATTGGATCGCCCGACCATCTCGCGGTCATGGCGCAACAGAACTTCAGCGCCGCCTTGCAGATGAGCATGCCTCAGATCATCCGGCAATACATTCATTCCTTCGATATGCAGCAACGCGTGAAAATGCTGAAGTCGTTTTCACGGCTTCGCCGCTTCCGGCGCTGGACGCCGGCACGAAGCTGGGCGGTACGCCGGTTGGAACGACGACTTCTCACCTGGAACCGTCCTGCTGAGGAGAAGGTGGTGTCGGAGCCCGGCAGCCCGAACTAGGTGAAGTCACTCTCGGCTGTGTCGTTTAACATCCATCAGGTCCTTCGGTCCGTCCTCCTCCCAATCACGGCAAGTGATCTAGATAGCAAGGCCCGCTGACATTCTGGGCAGGCGGAGTGGGAGGAGTGACCCATGGCGGATTCACGAAATCGAAGAACTCGCTCATATCCATTTGCGCCGCGTCTCGTTTGGTGAGCGCCGGAACATTGAATCGGGTCTCGATCAGCTTGAGGATGGCGGTGAGGTCAGCCGTCGTGTGTGACACATAATTCTTTTTCGTGAAGGGTGAGACGACAATGAGCGGGACTCGATAACCAGTGTAGACGAAATCGCATGTCGGCCCGCTGCCCGAGGTGCAAACGTCCCCAGGCTGCAAGTCGGACGGAGGAATACCGTCGGGGCTCACGGCGGGCTGGGGCGGCACGTGATCGTAAAATCCGCCGAACTCATCGAAGGTCAGGATGAAAATGGAGTCCTTCCAGGAGGGGCCATTCATCAGAGCCCCGACGAGTGTCGAGACGTAGTTAGCTCCGGCTTGAACACTGCAGCAAGGTGGATTTGCATCGTAGTCAGAGGGGTGCTCATCGAAGCCGACTGGCGATGCCGGTTCGATAAGCGCAACCTGAGGCAGGGTGCCATTCTTCGCATCGCTGATGAATTGGGTGTCCGGAACGATGTTTTGAGGAAACTGGCTGAGGACCGTTTGTCCGTATGTAAAATTCTGAATGTAGCTGAGTTGAAACAGACATTGCGCAGTGGTGCAGCCGTTTGGCCCTGGATGCACGTAGATCTTCCAGCTGATGCCGGCCTGCTGAAGTTCTTGAAAGATTACGGGAGCGGTAACGAGCGTGCTGGTCGGCCCCAGCGGATAAGCGTGGCCCTGGGAAGTCGCGGCCATTAGGTACATTCGATTAGGAGTGGTACGACTCATCACAGGAGAAAACCAGCGATCCGAGGTCGCAAAGTTCGAGGCCATAAAGTAGTAGTAATTCAGGTCCCCGCCATCGTAATAGCCCATCGCCCGTTGTCCGGTGACGTCATTGAAAGGAGGCTGAATGTTGCGCGCATCATGAGCGGCTGTGAAAACGAAACCATCAAGAGTAGCCGTGCCTGAAGATGGATTGGAGAGGTTGAAATCGACGTGGCTCTCATTCCATGATGGACTTGGATTTTCTACGCACTGAGTTGAGAGGTGATAGGACTGGACCGGCGGACTTTGTGAATCCATGGTGCAATCACTTCCCGGAAAAGCAAAAGCCGGATCGCATCCTGGATTGGCGGGTGGCGCTCCACTGGGTGCATTCGTTGGAAATTGCGGCAGGCCATCAAAGGCCTGGTCGGGGTAGCCGTAATTTGCCCAATACTGCCGCATGGCTCCGAAATAATGATCGAACGATCGATTTTCCTGCGCGATAAATATGATGTGATTCACGGAAGTCTGCAGGCTGTTGCCAGTCGGGGTTCCGGTTGTTGTGGTTGTCGTGTTCTTGAGGCCTTGGCATCCCACCAGCACACAAATTAAGGGAATGGCAATTGCGGACAAGAGCACGCTTCCCGAGAATCGACACTTAGTCATCACAGAACTCCTGGGATCAGTCTTAAGAGAACCAAGAGAAAATCCGAAATGATCAAGAGGCTTGTACCTCATTGATGCCCCTGCGGAGTGACCGGAGCTTGGCCAGCCGCTTGAGGTGGCGGGGAAGAGGGCATCGATGGCTGGATTTGAGGCTCACTCGGTGGTGCCGACGGTTGTTTGTCCTGAGGAGCAATATCGCGATCCGGCAACCGCGGCGGCGGCAGCGGCGGGGTAGGAACTCCAATCGGCGGTGGCTGCTTGGGTTCGTTGGCGGCGGGCAGGACGCCGTTAGAACGAACGATCAACTGGACTGGGCGCCGCGATTGACGCTTTCTCTGCTGAATCGCCTTCAGAGTAACTTCTACCGCGTCCTGGTTAGTTTCCGCGAGCGGCCCCACCCTGCGTCCCTCTGCGTCCGCTCGCGTTGCGTAGGTCACTCGCTCATTCGCCTGTCGCGCAACCCGTGCGGCTTCGTAATACATCTCGGCGGTTTCGCGATCACCGCTGAGCTCGTCGATGTACCCGAGATTGTTCAGAGTGAATGCATTTTGTGGATCTATTTGGTATGCGTCCGTAAAGAATTTGCGAGCGCTGGACGCGTCGTTATGGTTTAACGCCGCGACCCCGCGCAGATTCAAGCGAGCGACTTGGGCTGCCGCGTCTTCGCCCTTTTCAATCGACTGTCTGACCTCTTCAGCATTGTGTTCGGCGATTTCGCTGATCGTTTTGCCGCGCCATTTCTTTTGTGGAGTAAGCAGAACACGCTCATCCGAGTGCAGGTTTGCCGCTTCGGTGTAGTACTGTAAGGCAGCCTGCAAATCGCCTTCGGACTCCATCACAAATCCCAGGCTGTCGAGAAGAAACGGATTCTTCGGATTGCTCTGGATGGCCTCTTTGAGCACCCTCTCGGCTTCGAACACCCGTCCTTTCTCAAGCAACGTCATGGCCTGGAAGTTCGCCTTATTTCCCTGGTAAACGGACGTCTTCGACGACTGGAACGCCATGTTTACCGATTGTCCCTTCAGTCCTTTCCTGCTGGCTTCGTCGATTACGGCCTCGGTGCTGGTGTTGGCTGCGAGTTGGTAATATTTCAAAGCACGGTCAACGTCACCTTCAATCTCGGCGATATAGCCGAGGTTATTCAGAGTGAACGGGTCGTCCGGATCAAGGAGATAGGCCTTTACAAAATGCTGTTTGGCTTTTTTAACGTGTCCACGCTTCAGTTCTTTAACACCGTCACGGTTCAACTGTTGGACAGGGGTAGCGCGAGTCTTTGTCGGCAACGGCAATCGAAGATCGCCCCGCTGGGCCAGGCTGGGCACAGTGGCAAGAAGGCAAATGAGTACGACTTGAACGATCCCTACTGCCATGCGCATCGCCCGGGCATGATTAAGTTTCATAGGTCGGCAGCTTTGATGCTGAGCCAAGGGCGAGCGTTTGGTCATTCCCAGTAGTTTTTTTAACCAACCATTTAGGGTTGGTTTGCCATCGAATACCGCGAATGCGGATGAACCTTTTGCTGATCGGAGTCTTGTGGACAGGCGCGGTTGTCCCACCCTGCCATGCGCAGACGCCTGTGCCTCCTCCCGGGCGTAGCGAGAGCAAGTCTGCCGCGACGGATACCTCGCTCGATCTGCCTCCTCTTCCCAGATCGGAAGTCAGCCTGATCGGGGGTACGGTGGTGCGAACGGATCCTATCCGTGACCGAATGATTGTTCGGGCTTTTGGCGGCAAGGATCTAACTTTGGACTTTGATGTCCGAACGCAGATTTTGCAGGGAATGAATACGCTTTCAGTTCGCGATATTCGGCCGGGCACAAGAATCTACGCCGATACCATTTCGAAGGATGGGCGAATTTTTGCAAAGACGATACGAATCGGGACGGGGGCGTCCGTCGGCGAGACAAGAGGCCAAGTGATCGACTACGACGCTGCGGCAAGGGTTTTGCGGGTACGAGACTTGATCTCTTCCCACCCTTTCTCCATCCATATCGGTGGAGCGACAGAGGTCCAGGCCGACGGGCGTGCTGTGCCGGCGACAGAGTTAGTTGCCGGCTCGCTTGTACACGTGACGTTTCGGTCAGGCTCTGAAGGAAGCCATTCTGCTCAGAAGATCGAGATACTGGCTCGCCCGGGTAGCACGTTTACGTTCGCGGGGAAAATTGTTGTTGTCGATCTTCGTGATGGACACCTGACGCTTGCTGAAAGCGCAAGCGAAAACACGTTCGAAGTGGCGCTAGATTCACTCTCCCAGGACGCTAAGCTGCGCTTGAGACAGGGCGCGGACGTAATCGTTCGGGCTCGCTTCGATGGTCGTCGATACCAGGCGCAGAGTATCGAACCCATGTCCAATCCTCAACCATAAATTTCATGCACCGGCCGAGTGGACGTCAGTCGAGGCTTGCATCCCCGAACTCGTTTCGTAGTATCCACCTTACGTAGTAGTCCCGGTCATGGAAGATGTACCGGATCATGTTGCCCGCGTAATGCGTAAGGGTTCGGAAGTCGGTCCGATACCAGCAGCACCGTGTCATTCGGGGCGACAGGCCGCAATAAAACCGAAATTGTTGTGATACTGCGTCTGGGGATAGCAGCATCGCGGCAGCCATGCGATGATTTCCCTCGATAATGGTGAGCGGGCCAGTCTCATCCACACCAATCAGCAGCACTGAGTTAGGCACGCGATGCTCTTGCAAATCTGCGGCGACAGATCGCATTTTGGCCGAGAACGGGCTCTTGTCCTCACACTCAACCGTTGTTTTGATTCTTTCGATCATGCGAGTCAGGTAAAAGTCCCCTTCTGCAAATTTGCGCCACTGCTTTCGTGGAAAGGCGCGGATGCGGGGTACATCCGACGATTGGAGTTCGATCTGCCACCATTGCGTATCTTTCGGCAATTCCCGCCAGAGGCGTCCACGGCGACGAAACAACAGGGCTTTCCGAATCGCATTGTCGCGCTCATTGGTAACGTCAGGATCTGAAACAATACTCGCAAACCTTTCGCGATAGGTATCAAACTCCGGTTGATAAAACTCAGCTTTCAGAAACTCGGCAATTATTTCTGCTTCCGAAGCACTTCGGATCTTGGCGAAGCTAGCTAATCTCGACGGCTCGAATTGTTCTTGAGAAGAGGAAATAACGGGCCAGAAAGGTACGCTAACGGCTAACAGCAGACCGAACATCAATACCAGTTGCACCATGATGACCTGCTGCAGAGTGTGGTGGAAGATCGTGATGCCTAGCGGCAAGAGGCCGCTGAAGGCGAGCTGGATCCAGGTCGCATTAGCAATCCGGCGAGACATTTCGTACGTCAGCAACACAACAGCAACCGCATACACGCTGGTCATCGCACTATAAGAACCAAGGAGCGAGGAGAAAGGTGCGCTGCCGACATCCAGGAATGTCGCTCCAAGAACTGTCCTCCAAAGCGATGTGGGCGCCAACCACACAGCCATGGTGAACAATGAAGTCATACCGGTCACGAGCCAAAGAGCACTTTGCAGGACGGTTCGGCTCGTCCGCTGATGGGAAGTGGCAGCAGACACGGGAAACATGCTGCTGATCACCGACCACGAGAACATGTATACGACCCGCCCGACTAGAGCCACGACTGCGTACAGACCCGCAACACGAGGGGGGAAATAATGCTTTACGAGGAGGATATCCAGGTTGCTGATGATGACTTGTCCGAAGAAGAACACGGTAGCCTGCATCCCCTCCCGGAATGAAGCCTTCACCTGGATTCGTATTTTCGAGGCTTGTTCCAGTTTCGAGCCGGAAGTGGCATACGCAAGCGCGATTGAAATTACGACCGCGCCGATGACCCCGGTAACACCCAAGCCGTAGTGGAGCATGATCAAGGCACCGACAATCTTGATCAATGCTTCCAAAACGAAATTCAGTGCGAGGCGGCGAAAGTCGTAGATACCCTGCAACATGCCACGTCGCACACCCAAGGGGACATAGATTGCCGTCCCGAATCCCAGCAGAATGATGTCATGCGACTCCGGGAGGTGGAGGTATTGTGCGATGACCGAACTACCGAGCATGATGACTGCTCCGATAAACAATCCCGCTTGCCAGGAACGGCGGAGCAACTCTCTGTAGATGGCAATCTTGCCAGACAGGTCAGGGCTCTTAGCCACCAGCTTCGAACACACCAACTGAAAGGCCAACGTCACCGCGGAAAGCAGCATTAGGACCGTATAAATGGCCGTGGCGTGACCAAAGCCCTCGGGTCCGAGACCGCGCGCGATCGCAATGTTGTAGAGAAGGTTGGTAGCGCTGACAAGGCCAGTACTGCCCAGCAAGAGCGCACTCCCTTGCAGCATGCGGGTGCGCAATGCAGTTCGGGTGGTTTCGTCCGAAGCGATGATATCGGCCGACGGGGTCGTCAGAGTTGGATCCGCGAGGGTCATAGGCCTAAGCAGGAAGTCTTAGATGCGGTTCCAGTTGCAAACGGGCGCCTGCTCCGGTCCGCAAATCTGACTAAAACAACGTGAAGCGCACAACCGGCACTACGGCAGTTCGAGTCTGTCCCACAAAGGCATAGAAAGTTTGTTGCTCAATGCCGAAGGAGAACCTCATCGGGTAAGAGACGGAGGCGCTTTCCAGGCCATCTCTTCGTTGCGCTTGTGTCTCCCTGACGTAGGAGACGAGGAACCGGCTGGTGAAATTGTCATAGGAGTGAAATCCCTCGCCCCTTGACCATGTGCCACTGGCGCTTGCTGACCAACGGCGATTAACTCTGACATCCACACCGAAGTTGGGACGGATCGTTTGCGCGATCGCGAATTGGGTTCCCTCCACGCGCCACGAGCGCAGGTATTCGCCAACGACGGAGGCGTGAATGTTCTCGCCGAACTTCCGATCGACTCCTGCGTAGGTGCTGGTAGTGAAATACTCATGGTCAGCCGGTCCAAACAGCAGATCACGTCCGCTGTAGCCTGTGATGAAAGCGGTTTTGCTCCAAGGGCGGCCGACTCGAAAATCGAGGGCAGCCGAAAAATCTCGGGAATGCAAGTTTTGCTCCGTGAACGGCCCTGCCTCTCTGATAACGTTCCCGGAAAAAGAGAGCCAATTCCCGATGGGGCTGCTCGCCACGTATACGAATTGACGAAACAAGTTCTGGTTCATGTCGCGGGGGTCAAGGGTGTCGCGACGAATCGTGAATTGCAGACCCGGGGTGATGCTGAGGCGGAGGCTTCCAAGGCGAACCATCGGATTAACGGCGAAGTTGAAGATGGTGTCCAGCGTGTTTCGCTTCTCGATCAATAGTTGGCTAGGAATTGAAATGGTGCCGTATGCATTCCGTTCGCCAACAAAGCCGCTGATAACCGGGAATGAGCCGAGGTGCAGATGATAGCGGGCATCTGCGAACGTTTCGACGGAATGGCGCGGTGGTGGCAATAAGAGTCCACCGTTTTGGAATCCTCGCAGCCGCGCATCCATCTGGTAGATGTTTTCGTCCTCGAAAATGGGCCCGATCTGAAAATGAGATCCCACGCCGAGTTTTTCAGTGATTTGCCTTCCTTCCTCTTCGGACAACTCAAACTCTGCATTCCGAGCGGCCGGATCCTCCGGCTCAAGCGCGTTCGCCTGGGCAAACATCGACAGAGCGCGGTACGTGTCGCCTTCCTGCCGATAGACATTTCCGCGGGCTACCAAGTATGCGTAGTTTTGCTTCTCTTCATCGGCGTCTTGCGGACCAATGCTCGCGAGCGCGGCTTCCGCATTTCGAGTTTCACCCATTGCCAAAGACGCATTCGCGATTCCGACGGCGACTGCCAAGTCGTCCGCCCCGAGCGCCTGGGCCCGGGCAAACAATCGTTGTGCGAGAGAAAACTGTTGGATGGCCATGAGCGTGTCAGCCGCATCCAGATAGTCTTCGGAGGTGACGACCTCCGGCTCTGATACTCGCGCCTCGGCGAATGCAAGTGATACCTGCTGCTGGGCGTCCGCCGGACGATTTTCCTGAGCGAAAAAGCGCGCCAGTGCCAGACGTACATGAAGGCGGTCTGCGTTCGACAAGTCCAAAGCACGGGCGTAGCGCTGCATGGCCTGATCGCGCTCTCTCAGTTCCACGAGCGCCTGAGCGGTCGCGAGCAGGATGCGGTAATCATTTTCTCCGGCACTTTCTGCGCGTGAGATTGCGGAGATCGCATCGGAGGTGCGACCCAATTTCGCATAGGAACGGGCCAGTTGAGCATTGAGGAGAGAATCGTTGGGTGCAACGGTCAGGCCTTTGTTGAGCGAATCTACGGAGGCTTGATACTGGTGAAGACGATATTGTGCGTCTGCGAGAGACATATAAATGACTTGGTCGCCTGCCTGAAACTTAAGAGCGCGCTCATATTCTCCCTCGGCTCGGCCGAACATCGAGCGTTGACGATACGCCTCGGCTCTCGCTAAATGGAGGCTGCCGGATTCAGGCAAATTCTTTTCCGCCAACTCTGCCTCCTTCAGAGCCGCTTGTGGGCGCCGCAATTGGAGCATCGAATAAGCAAGGCCCAGATGCGCCTCGCCGTAGTCGGCGCGAAGGGCAATCGCCTTGCGAAAATCCTGTTCGGCTCGAGTAGGCATGCGCATGTCGTTCCAAACATACCCACGATTCATATAGCCGGTTGCCATTTGAGGGTCGTGCTCCAGCGCGCGAGTGAACGCATCCACGGCTTGCTGATGCAGTCCGTTGTGGGCGTATACGTATCCGGCGATGAGAGGTAGGTCTCTGTCTTTGGGAAGCGATGGCTCGAACCTTTGTACGACTGCCATTGCCTCGTCGTAGCGGTTCATGAAAAGCAAGTCGTAGGCGAGATAAACCGGCGCCTCTGGATCGCGCGGCAATTCTTCGATCACAGCATAGCCAAGCTTGGCAGATTCCTGATAGTTGCCGGTGAGGGTCAGGTATCGTTCGTGCTCGCGCATGACCTCGGGATTTAAGCGCTCAGTATCGGTTGCGCGATCCAGCCATTTCTTCGTATTTGGAAGTTGGTGGGCCTCCAGCGCGGCATTCATGGCCCTGGCGATGATCAGGGGATTCTCCGGTGCAAGCTTGTAAGCCTTTTCATAATTCGCTTGAGCATCAGCAAAGACGCGCTGTTCGGTATTTAGATCGCCCATCGCGAGGTAAGGAACGTAATCGTCAGGGTCGAGGCGGCTCAGCTTTTCGAAATATTGCCGAGCTTCATCCGCCTTACCAGTTTCTCGAGCAAGATACCCCAACGATTCCAAGGCGGGCGGATTGCCTGGATCGAATTCGAGCGCCTTCAAGTAGATTTTCGTGGCGTCCTCGGGCCTTTTAGTCCTTCGCAGCAAATTGCCGTAGTTGAGCAGCAGATTGATGTTAGCGGGCTGCAACTGGAGGCCTTCGCGCAGATCGTTTTCTGCTTCCGTGTAGTCCCCGGATTCTACGGCACTGGTTGCTTTCAGACGCAGGAACTCAGGCCGGTCTGGACCGCCCACATCCAGTTTTTGGAGGGCTGATCGAGCCGCTTCCGATTGCTGGTCGGCTTTGTCATTGTTACCCGCTTCCCGATAGAGCTGGGACAGGTCAAGTCTCAGTGCGATCGGATACAGCACACCCTCAGGCACCGAGCCAGGCATCGACTGAAGAGCGAGTTCGTATTCCCGAATAGCAGCGTCATTCTGCCGTCGAAGGCGGTTGATTTCTCCGCGAATCGCGTGCAGCCGATAGTGATTTGGGTCGAGCGACTCAACTTGCTTTAGCAGGGGCTCGGCTCGCGCAGCACGTTTTGCGCTCACTTGCGCCTGAGCAGCGTTCAGTTGGATATCAACCTGTCCGGGTGCCCTGTTAGCGGCCTGCAAGTAAACATCCGCGGCTTCGGTTTTCTTTCCAGCGAGTTCGTAGGTATACGCCAATTCCGTGAGATAGGCCGGGGACTGCGATGGCACAGACTTGAGGGTAGCGATTGCCTGATCGTATTCGCCCGAGTCTCGGTAATAACCCGCGACGGAACGAAGTACCTCCGGATCGCTGGGAGCTCGACTGCGGGCGCGGTCGAGCAATTCTTTGGCTTTATTCTTGTCTCCCGTGCGCTCGTAGGCACGAGCCATTAACAGTTCGTTTCTTGCGGAAGGACGTATAGCGTCAGCACGTTCGAGGTATGAGAGGGCGAGCCTGGGGTCGGATGAAAGGGTGAGTTCACCAGCTAATCGGAGGTCGGCATCGCTACTGGGATTTGCGGCGATAACGCGCTTGAGGGTCTCCTCCGCATCTTTGTTGCGGCCCATTTTCGCGTACGTCTGCGCGAGGCCAGACAATCCTTCGATGGAGGACGGGCGGGCTTGCAGTCCGCGATTGTAGGCGTCGACTGACTCGGAATATTGTCCCGCGAGACGGGCGGCGTAGGCGTAGAGAAACCACAGATCGGGATTTTGGGGCGCCGATTTGGCAGCTCGCGCTGCGTGCGACGACGCGGCGCGATAATCGTTTTTCTGCAAGGCTTCGCGCGCGGCTCGAGTTTCGCGCGCTACTGCGATGCTCGAGCCCCAGCCCATTCCAGAATCCGAAGCTGGCCCGCGACGAGAACTCTTCTCGTCTTTTTTCCCGTTGGCCGGCTGATTTCCCTGAGGGCCTACTTCGAAAGTTTGTCCGGCCAATCCTGTGCATGCCAGCAGTATGATTGCCGCAGCAAGGCAGACCCGCGTTCCCGGCATTTTTTGACATCCAGACAAGGTCTCGTCCCATTACTCCTGTAAAAAATGTAGAATCCGGCGCCCATCAGATGCTCAAACGAGCGGGAGCGGTTGGACACTCCCCTCAGGTGATTGCCTTCGAGCCTGCCGAGAGGCGGACCGGAACAAACTTTCGATCCAACCACCTAGCCCACCTGTTGAATCAAAGGCTCGGCTCGGAAGTACCTTCAATTCTGTAAGGAGTGTCTGGCATTGGTATCAGGCAGAAGCTACCTGCAGCGCCCCATTCCGCTCGCAATCATCATTCTGGTCGCAGTGGTGATCCATGGACCGCTGCTACTGATGGAATTACCTGCCACGACTTCCTACGATGCGAACCTGCACATTTTCTTCGGTTCGCACTATGCGCAGCACTGGTTTGATCCCTGGAATGAGAAATGGTTTGCAGGCTTTTCGCAAACCACCTATCCGCCTCTGACACATCAGTGGATCGCCCTTTTGTCACATGCAGTCGGCCTGACAGAAGGCTTCATGCTGGTTCAGTTGATTGCTGTCGTCCTGCTGGCGGTGGGCACGTGGCGATTTGCGCGACTTTGGGTGGACGATCGCGCGGCGAGTTTGGCGGCGCTGCTCTCGGTTTTTGCGGGAACGGTCTCGTTTCTCGTGTATTCAGCGGGCCAGCTACCCACTACCCTGTCCGCACCGTTGTATTTGCTGGCACTTCCGTACTTTTATCAATGGTCGCGTTCAGCATCATGGCGCTCTTTGCTGAAAGGACTGGTACTTGGGCTGGCAGCCGCATCGGCGCATCACGTTACGCTTCTGTTTGGATCTGTACTGTTCGCCGTTCCGGTGCTTTGGCTGGCCGTTTCCGATGCGCGGGCTGAGGGGCGAAGCAGCGCGGCGGTTCTGAGCCGTGCGTTTGTCTTTGTAGCGCTGACGGTTGCAGGAGTAGGTGTTGTGCTACTCCCCTACTGGATTGCAATCATCCGACACCCGATTGAACAAATGCCGATTCCGCACGGCAGCCGTTTGAACTACCTGGTCAGCCTGATTCACGGGGTCAATTACTTCGTCATCCCGTATGGTGCAATGATTTTGGCTCTCCCGTTTATTGTCATTCGGGGCGCATCGATACCACGGCTGCGCATACTGCTGATCGCTTTCTGGATTACGTTTCTGCTCGGCCTGGGCGGTACGACGCCTCTGCCCCGATTGATCTTCGGACGCGCTTTCGAGATTCTCACCTATGAGCGCTTCACGTTGTGGGCGACGCTTCTGGCGCTACCCATCGTAGGATTATTGGTCGAAGATGTACTTGATCGCTTTCGAGATGTGGGTGCATTCGCTGTGGCTACGGCCGCAGTACTCACCCTGGCGCTCGCTGTAGGTTGGACGAACTGGAGTCCCTTCCACACCACTGGCGGTCTTAACGTGGACTCCGTTGTAAGCTTCCTAAATCGCGACGGACATGACCAATACCGGTACCTGACTCTGGGTTTCGGCAATGCCCTTTCCAAGGTGTCTACATACTCGACAGCGAACAGCGTTGACGGAGAATACAACTCGGCGCGTCTTCTGCCTGAGATGACTCGCTTCGGCGCAGCTCAGCTGACCAGTGCGAAATTCTTCGGCGCGGCCGGAATGGACTCCCTGCGGGCTATGTTGCAACACGCGAATCGCTATGGATTGAAATTTATCTTTGTCCACGATACGTTTTACGACCCACTGCTGGTATTCGCGGGCTGGCGGCAGATCGAGACTTATGAGTCGGGAGCGATTACCGCGTGGTCGAAGGATGACGTGCCGCCCGCGCGCAAGATTCCTTCCGATTCCGTGCCCGCACCCTGGGAAGGTCTGTTGTGGGGTACGCTACCGATCGGCACCAGTATTCTTGCGATTCTATTCGCGCTGTTGCTACCGGAAAAGACCTCGGCTCCCGGCGAACTGCTGACCATGCCCTCGTACGATCGCGAGCGCGTTTTCGCGAACGAGGTGCACTCGTGAGGTTCGGTCTGACATTGCTGATCGTAGTGCTGACGGCAGTTCTTCTAATCGCTGGCTGGGTGCAATCCGGCGGGATGAAACTCCGTGCGGAACGTGCTGCCAGCACGCCGGAGGAAGCGGTTCGCGCTCTGCTGGCCGATATTCAGGCACACAACTGGGAGCACGCGTACGCGCTCCTGGACCATGCCAATGACATCCAGAAAACAGATTTCATCCCTGACATTGCTGGCACGGATGGGAGCCTTCGCACTTATTCCTCGCTGCAAAGTTTCGACATTTGGCCCGTGCATGCCGATGCAACGCACGCTACGCTGCGAGTGCGAATGAATTGGTCGAGCGCAGTGGGCTCTCTCGACGACGTGCGCGATTGGCCCGTAGTGCGAGATGGCAGTGTCTGGAAGGTAGTGTGGCCCAAACCCAATTTCGCGAATGTTCCCTTGCAAGTGCTGCCGGTCAACTATTTGCGTTGGGATGTCATCGGGAAAAGGTCCGACGAATTTGGTAGCGCCGCAGTAGATTCTCCACAAGTTCGCATCATCTCGATGAATGCGGTGGAACGCCCCGACAGCGTGGTCATTGTGGGCGAAGTGGAGAACGAGGACACGGTTCCAGCGTACTTGAACGTTAGCGCCACCTTATTGAAGCCGGATGGTTCTCCGTTGGCCAAGCAGGATAGCTTCGATGAGATCGCCCACAGCTTGCTTCCGAAACAAGTTTCCCCGTATCGGATCGACTTTCCTGGGATCCGGCTGAACCAGGTCAAGAGTGTGCGCATGGATGTCCATCCTTTGCTGGTGCCGGCGAGCGCGGATCCGGTCATCTCGGTCGAGAACCAGAACGTCAATAAGGATGCTCTAGGTCGAACAGTCCTGAAGGGCGCGCTGATCAACCAAAGTGGCCAGGTCGTAAACATCGCACAAGTGCTTGCGGTGTTTTACGACTCGAGCGGCAAAGCAATCTGGGTGTCGGATGGTTACGTCGATCAGGCGCTCTTGCCACAGGCTCCCGTTCCGTTTGCCGTCGATATCCCCGCCGACGTTGCCAACCGAATGCACGACTATCACGTGGTGGTGAATCACTATACTGCGCCGAGTGCCTGAAACCATGCGACGACTGATTCGTAAGCTTTGCTTTGGGATCGTTTGTGCTGCGCTGCCCGCTCTCTCGCAAAAAGTCGCGATTCAAGCGCCTTCGTCTGTTTCTGCGGGCAGTTCGTTGGCTATCACCACGACTGGATCGGGCTCGGCAACGCTCTATCTGATTGGGCCGAGTCATGTGCGCAAACAATCCATCAAGCTTGGGCAAGAAGTCGAAATTTCGGGACAGGATCTTGCTGCGTCAGGCAATTATCAAGCTGTGACCTGCGATTCCGAAGGTTGCGTAAGTGCACTTTTCCAGGTGCTGCCTGCGAAGCCCATTCGTCTCGCCTTTATGCTCCATCCGTCCCGAGTGCCTGTCTCAACTCCAAAAGCCGTGAATGGCGCCGCACTCGTTTCGGATCGCTATCACAACACCGTGATCGCTCCGACGAGAGTTGATTTCCACTTGTCTCTCGGAGGAGAATCGTCCACGCGCAGTGTCGAGAGCGTCCGCGGGATCGCCTGGTTTGAAATGGGGTCGCGGCCAAAACAAGGCGCTCTCCAAGTGGTAGCCTCGGTTGATGACACGGCGGAACCGCGCGTCATCCAGCAGGTTGCCGCGGAAGCGTGTGGCCTGCGAATGTCCGCGGCTCCATCCGGGCACTTCGTCAAGCTGCAAACGGATCCAATTCGTGATTGCGGGGGCAACCCGCTTCCGGACGGAACCATCGTTTCGTTCACGAAAACAGATGCCGCGGGTAAAAGCACCGTGGATACGCCGATCAAAAAAGATAAGGCAACAGCGCAGTTTGAGGTTTCCGGCCCCGCGCACATCTCAGTAGCCTGCGGTGTCGTGGTAGGGAACGAATTGACATTGGGAGGAAGACCTTAATGCGCAAACGTTTCCTGCTGCTCGGAGATCTGTTGTTCATGTTGGGATGCCTGACATGGATTTTTGAGGCGCGCTGGCCGATTGTGGATGTCCAAGCGGCTTCTCTGCCAAAAGTAGTCCTCTCAGCTGAGTCACTGGCGCCGAGGCCAATTGAACAGAGGACCGGTGAAGCTGTCACCCACGACTACGCACAAGCGTGGCAAGATCTCGCGGACGCCCTCGATACTAATCGGACCGATCTGTTGGGCGACTACTTCACAGGAGAAGCCAACGTACGGTTCACGCAACGAATTAAGGAGCAGAGAAATACCGGCCTCCGGACTCGTTATCTGGACAATGGCCATCATGTAAAAGCTGTTTTCTATTCAGTCGATGGAGGAGAAATGCAGCTCGAAGACGAGGTCCAGCTGGAGATTCAAGTCTTCGACGGCCAAAAAATGATCTACACGTCTAACTCTCCTCAGAAATACCTGGTGCTGATGACTCCCGGCTCGGACCGGTGGTATGTGCGCTGCTTAGAATCGGTTCCGGAGGAAACGTTCTAGGAGAAGGTAAGCCTCTTTTAAACAACCCCCGCGCGCAGGGATCCATCCTAGACGCAGACAATATTCGTAATGAGACCCTACCAGCAACTTTTCCTATGGTCAGTCATCGCGGCCAGTTTCGTACCGCATTCGTGTGATCATCGAGGCCGCGAATACACCATTCGCGATGTCTCGCAAGGCACCCAGGGACCGAAAGTGATTGCTGCATTCCAGCCGTGGTTTGGCGATCCGGATCATATCCGGATTGAGTACAACAGCAATGATCCGGCGGTCATTCATCGGCAAATCCAGGAAGCGAAGAAACTAGGTATTTACGCCTTTGCCGTGGATTGGTACGGAGAGCGTCATCCTTTCCTTGATCGCAGCTATGCCTTGATCCAGCAGATGGCGAGCAAAGAGCACTTCCACGTTGCGTTGATGTACGACGAGACGGAAGAGGATGACGGCCACGCCACCGAAGACGCGCTCGAGGCGCTGCAGAGCGCTTACAAAAAATATTTCGGCCCAGATGCGCCTGGACACGACGCGTACTTGCAGTTTCGGGGTCGCCCAGTTGTGTTTGTCTTCCCAAAACGAGGGAATACGGACTGGAATCAAGTCCGCCAGATGGTGAACGGTTGGGCCAGTCCTCCAGTCCTTCTTTATAAGGACGATCCACCTCCGCAGTTCTCAGGCGCTTTTGACGGCCAATATGCTTGGGTGCATCCGGGTTCTAAAGGATGGTCAACCGATGGCAGTGAGTGGGGTGAGGACTATCTCGAAAATTTCTACAAGAAGATGCGCTCCAAGCATCCGGACCAGATCGTCGTCGGTACGGTGTGGCCGGGCTTTGACGACACCCGTGCTTCCTGGAGTTTGAATCGCCACATTGATCAACGGTGTGGGAAAACTTTGCAGGATACGCTTCGAGTGTTTGCCGAAAACAATGATCCGGATCATCCGATGCCGTTCATTCTGATCGCCACCTGGAACGACTACGAGGAAGGAACAGCCATCGAGAATGGGCTGGCGCGCTGCAGCAGTTCGACCGCGCCGCACTCCTAAAAGGAACCCGATGCTCAAAAACGTCCCCACTGATAATCGAGCTTTTGACGTACTCGGGGTACTCCTTTTTGCCCAGCGTTCTCGCGTGCAAAACGCGAGGAAAACGTTCGCTGACGAGATTCAATACGTTTTCAGTCTCAGCAAAGAACAACTCCGCGGCTTTCTGAAACAGGCGGAAATGCAGCGTGTTCTGAGGCGCACGCTTCATGTATTGAAGAACACTCTACCGAACGGAGGAGACGAAGTAACTGGCGAGACTTTGGACCAGTTCATATTAGAGGAAAGAGGACGGGTCAAAACAGCGCTTGCTTATCTCCGCGAGATCGCAGGTATTTTCGAAAAATCTGGCCACCCAATCGTGGTAATGAAAACACTGGATCACTGGCCTGACACGGGAAGCGATGTGGATTTGCTTGTAACCGCAGACCACGCGGAAGTATGCCAGATTTTCGAAAAAGATCTTGGTGCCCGCAAGCAGCCACAGAGTTGGGGCGACCGGCTGGCCCACAAGTTTAACTTTCGAGTGCCCGGCCTGGCCGAACTTGTGGAAGTCCATGTGGACTGCCTCGGTCAGACGGGCGAACAGAAGGCTCTTGCTCGTGGAATTCTAGATCGCAGCGTACTGCAGTCCTACGATTCAATTACGTTCCCGGTGCCGGTGCCAGAGGACCGCATTGTGATCGCAACCCTGCAACGCATGTACCGTCATTACTACATCCGGCTAACGGACATCGTGAACATTTACGATTTGCTGTCGGATGATCGCGTCGACTTCGACCGACTGAAGGCAATCGCCGACGTCGGGTCGGTGTGGCCTGGCGTCGCTACCCTGCTGACAATTGTGTGCCAGCATGCAGTTCGATTCGGCGGCGATTCCATCTACTTACCTGACAGTGTGACGATCGCGGCTCGCTTCGGAGCCACCCGCACCTATCTCGACCAAAAGTTCGTTCGAGTCCCTCTGGTTCCGGAAGCTGCAAATCTTTTTTGGGGACAACTCATAGGCATCGGAAGGAAGCACCATTTCCGTGCCATGATGCGGCTCAGCCTTTTGCCCCTGCTTGCGACTGCTGCGTTCGTCAGCTTCCGAATTACCGGCAATGACAAAGGCGTTTGGTAGGGTAGTTACTCTCTATCGCTGCGTACCTGCTTGGTCTTCCTACGGTGAAGAATGCACGCGCTTTCGTCGGGTAGACCCCTTACGTACACGCGGATTCCCGACTACAGTCTGTACTCTATCCTACTCTCGCCGACATCCACCTACACTTTCAACGGGTTCGAGTGCAGTCTACGAGGAATCTTCGATGGAGCGGTTGATTACGCGCTACACATCTCCGACGATCCAAATGAGGCCTTTCCCAACTCCAGCGCGAAGACCCCTTCGTACGCCGTTTCATGGGTCAGGAATCCCCGGCGGATCATGGGATTATCCTGGTTCACGCAAGCGCAGCACTATGGCTTCGGCGATTCTGCACGTGGTGGCGGTCGCGGCGGCGCTCGCGATATCTGCTATTCCTACAAAACAGGTACAGACCGCAAAGCCGGTGCCAGAACATGTGACCCTGATTGCACCTTCACCGGATGTGTACATGCTCCGTCCGGCAATTCAGGAAGCGGGCGGCGGTGGCGGCGGCGGTGACCATGACAAGCTTCCTGCACCGCAGGGCCGACTGCCGAAAATTGCCATGCAGCAGATCACACCGCCAGCCATGGTTGTGCGAAACGAGCATCCGAAACTCACGGCCGAGCCGACGGTCGTTGCTCCTCCCCAGGTCGCGATCGCATCCACGAAGCTTCCTCATCTCGGAGACCCGGCGGCGCCGGCGATGCCGAACCCGGCCTTTTCGAACGGAACCGGATCGGGCGCTGGTATCGGTTCTGGATCGGGCGGCGGTATAGGCAAAGGGACCGGTCCAGGTATCGGAGAGGGTCGCGGCGGCGGTATTGGCGGCGGTGTGTTCCGCGTGGGCGGTGGAGTACTTGCTCCCAAACCGATTGCGACACCAGATCCCCAATACACCGAGCAGGCGCGTCAGGCCAAGTATGAAGGGACTTGTATCCTCGCTATGATTGTCGGTCCCGATGGCAAACCTCACGACATCCGTATTCAGCGCGGACTCGCCATGGGTCTCGATCAGAAAGCCATCGAAGCGGTTCAGCAATGGCGCTTTGAACCCGCGACTAAGGACGGCCGGCCCGTGGCTGTGCAGATCAGCGTGGAAGTGAGTTTCAAACTGTACTAGGAACGCACGACGACAGTCGGTCAACGCACACTCTAACATCGTTGCCCACGAATGCAGAGCAATCGGTGCGCTCGGCCCGACAATCCATCTCTATGGATTTCCAGCAGCAGTTCACGTAACTTATCAGTATCTGCCACCGAGAAGAGAGCCTTTCGAAGTGAATCCAGCCCAAAAATGCCCTCGTGTTTCGACCCGATGGTTGTTGCTCGGTGTGATTCTCTTGACTGGCACACTGGCGGATGTGATAGCCCAGAACAGTGCTCCTACCGATCCCAGTTCTGGAGAAATTATTCAGTTTCTCAGCCAGACCATCGATTGGTACAGGCAAACCCAGCAGGAGCAGCAGATCGCCACAGAGCCCGCGGATTTAGGCTTCCTTGCTGACAACCGTCGTATGGCGAGCCAGATTGTGCGCTTAGCCTTCGACTTTGCACGCCAAGAAGAACAGCGGCACGCAAAACAATCAAAAACAACATCGAACGCGGCACCCAACGGAAATGTTTCTCAGAACGACAGTCTGAGCAAAGCAGCAAGCGACGCAGATCAACTAGTCCAGCAAACACAAGCAGAACTGGAGGCGCTCAAAAAGCAACTAGCTACGGTATCCGCAGCCAAGAGACGACATTTAGAAAACCAAATTGCGGAGACCGAGAGTGAATTAGAACTCTTCCAAGCGCGACAACAGGCCCTGCACAGTATGTTGGACTTTGCGAGCGGAGCGTCGGGCGCGGTTGGAGGCACGGGATTGCGTGCGCAGATTGAAGAATTGGCCCGAGCAGTTCCTCCGGCGGTAAGCGGGATGAACGGGACTGACAGTACGCTCCCGCCGGACCAAGAGTCCAGCGCAAAGCTCAATAGCCTCAGCAAACCAGCTCCTAACGGCATATGGGGCTTAACGACCGAACTGTTCCGACTATCGAGTAAGCGCAGTGTCTTGACGAACGAACTGCACGCGACAGAGGCGCTGCAGAGCAGTTCCACGCAAGTGCGCGAGCCTTTGAGGAAGCACCTGAAAGACCTGATTCAGAGTGGCAACCAACTGGCGCAGCAAGCGGATGTCAGCGATCAGAACGCACTCGCGCAGGAGAAACAGCAACTGGATTCGCTGACTACCGAGTTCAAGCAAGTGTCTGGCCTGCTAGTCTCTCTTAGGAAACAAGCGATCCTGCTGGATCTTTACAAGCGCAGTCTCTCGAATTGGAAGCAGGAGGTCGACACCGAATTCAAAGAAAACCTCAAGGACTTGCTCGCCAGAATCGGCGGAGTAGCGATTGCCCTCGGTGTTGTTCTGATCATTGGTGAGGTCTGGCGACGCACAATTTTCCGTTACGTTCACGATATTCGACGGCGGTATCAGTTTTTGCTGATGCGCAAAATTGCTATCTGGTGTGGATTCGCGCTCGTTCTAATCTTCGCGTTTGTGACGGAACTGGGCGCAGTCGCAACTTTTGCGGGCCTCATTACGGCTGGTGTTGCCGTCGCGCTACAAAACGTCATTGTTTCAATGGTGGGCTATTTCTTTTTGATCGGCAGATTCGGAATACGGGTCGGAGACCGCGTGCAGGTTGGCACGGTGACCGGAGAAGTCGTTGACATTGGGCTGGTGCGCTTCCATTTGATGGAATTGAGCGGCAACACTGCAGATTCCGAGCCCACCGGCCGGGTAGTGGCTTTTTCAAATTCAGTTGTCTTCCAGGCCGCTGCAAGCCTTTTCAAGCAGATCCCGGGAACGAACTTCGTCTGGCACGAAATTGTTTTAAAATTCGCCCAGGAGAGCGATTACCGAACGATACGAGACCGCGTGCAAAGGGCCATCGACACAGCATTTTCTGAGTATCGAGATGGTTTGGAACGGCAAAGGCGGCAAATGGAACTCAGTCTCACTTCCATTTCAGCCAGCGAGCTAAAACCCAGAGCGCGCATTCACTTCACTACATCGGCGATTGAAGCGATCGTCCGCTATCCTGTGGTCATGGACAAGGCTGTCGAGACTGATGAGAGAATTATTGGCGAGATTTTCTCGGCTGTGAATGACGAGCCCAGGTTGAATCTGCTTAACGCCGAGGTGCCGACGGCGAAAGCGGCAACTTAGCCCAATCAAAACATAGGCCCTGCGGATCCTCAAGGAACTGCAGGGCCAATAAAACTTACTCTGACCTGGTGGTATTCGTCGATTTTTTACTCACCCCGTTTCTCTTGCGAAGCCTCCCTTGCATATTTTTGAACAGTGGCCAAGAACGTGTGGGCGCTCTCCGGAGGCGGCACCTTGCCGGAGAGTATCGTTTCGAACGGGATGAACTTTCCATACAGCAAGGCGGTCTCGTCTTTGTCCTGTTTGACTACCGCCCCGTTTAGATCGATGCCGGCAAAAGCACCCCGAGATCTTGAATAACTCAGAACCTCAGCTTTCATTTTCCAATCTGTGTCTCCGGAAGCCTGGCGTCCGACGGGACCGGCTGCGCCTGAGATCTCCGCGCCAACCTTGAACTTGCTGGATAACAAATGGTCCATGCCACGCTGGTTCATCACCAGCATGACAAGATCGGTTGCTTCTCCACCGATCTGAAGACCCCAGCTGCCACCGGCAATGGTGATTGGCGCTGGAGCACTCCAGCCTTGCGGCGTTCGACAAGTACCGACCCCCTTGCCGTGGCGACCCCCGAAGCCGACTGCAATATTTATCATCGACGGGGTCACAACGATGCACTTCGCATCGGAAAGAATATCTTTCGGGATTCCTTTATCAGGTGTACCCATGATCTCGTCGAGAACATGAGCCGCGTTATCAAGCCTTTTAGCGATGTCCGTTTCTGCCTTTGAATTCTCTTTGGTGGATTTTTTCTCGAACTTCGCCGTATTGTCGGACTGTTTCTCGCGAGGTGCTGCTTGAGAGGCTGACCCCTCGGTTGTAGTTGTCGGTTGCTGATCGTTTTGAGATTGGGCCAAACTGGAGCTTGCGAGCAGCGCTACTGCAATTCCGACCCCTAATGTCCACTTTGAAAACGTTAAACGGTTCGTCATACAGCCCTCTTCCCGAGATGGTTTGACTGATCGTATAGCTTCACATTTTCGATTGTGATTGGAATAACGCTCTGAGACCATCCGGTGCACGAGGTATGGAGACTCTAACGACGCTGGATGCGGTCGGCAGGACTACCAGGCAGATGTTTCTCGGGATCTTCCTGTACTGAGAGTTTAGGGTTCAGCCATCGAGGAAGTCAGGTCTCCGATGGATCGACGCCCTTAAAGCGTGACTCCTACGATAGGTCTCTGGTTATGAGCATAGGCGGACCGTGTTCCGCCACGCTCGGCGAGATCGATAAAGGATACGTCTCACCGAAAAAAGGGGGCGATATGAATCTGGTGAAAGCACGAATAAGAAGGGGTTATTCCCTTCTCGCATGTGCCACGTTAGTAGGGGTTGCGTTGCTCGGGACAGCGTGCAACAAAACGAACTCCAATTACAGAGATCGCGTAAAGACCGCACTCGAACAAGCGGATCTGAAGGATGTCACCGTCACCGAAGACACCAGCAAGAACACCATCACCTTGGGGGGAACTCTACATTCCGATGACGCCAAGAACAGGGCTGGCAATATTGCCCAGGCGAGCGCCGGCTCACGAGTGATTGCCAATGAGATCAGCGTAGAACCGGTGGGAAATGAAGGCGAGGCGCGAAAGATGGAATCGAGTCTCGATGATGGCATCGAAAATAACTTCAAAGCGGTTCTGATCGCAAAAGGTTTAGACAAGCAGAGCATCCGTTACAAGGCAAAGAACGGAGTACTGACCTTAAAAGGTTCGGTCAAGAGCCCGACACAGCGCCAGGAAGCGCAGGAACTTGCCAAGAACACCCCTAACGTTCAGCAGGTTGTGAATGAGATACAAGTGCAACGTTAGTAGACTGCAAAGGGGGCGGCTGAAAATGTCGCCCTCCCGATTTACTCTCCAACACGTTCGGATCCGACTAGATGTCAAACACTCGATAAGTAGATGGGTTTGGCTGGGCCTGCAGAAGAGTAATAGCAACGTTACGTACAGGCACGCCGGCGAGCGTTTGACCTTCCAGAGTTCCATGATGTGCATGGCCATGCACAACGAGATCAGCTCCGTGACGATCTATCACTTCCGCCAGTCGGGAGGTTCCTAAGAACGGTGTGACTTCAGGGTCCTCGCCGCGTACCGTGGCAGCGATGGGAGAATAGTGCAGCACGACGACACGCTTGGGTGTACGCAGTTGAGACATTCCACGCTCCAGCTTGAGGGCTTCGTCAATGGATGCCCGCACGAAAGTCTTGATTTCGGGTTCCCCGAAGGCAGTCAGGACGCCCCTCCCAAATCCTCCAACGAAGCCCTTCGTACCTGCGAAGCCCACGCCATCACGTTCGTATGCGCTTCCGTCAAGGACCTTAATCCCTTCCGAGGTCATCATTCGCATTAGTTCTTGCTCTTTCCCGCACTCGTAGTCGTGATTGCCCAGCACGGCGATCGTTGGTACACGAAGTCGGACCAGAGCGTTGAGGAGAGGCTCCATCTCAGCAGGCTGCCCATAGTTGGTCAAGTCGCCTGCCAGAACGAGAACATCAGCTTCATCGCGAGCCCGGCTGAGCTGGTCGCGCAAGACCACCTGGTTCGCGGGCGCAAAGTGCAGATCGGCCGTGGCTGCAATTCTCATTGAGCCTTCAGAGAGCAATCGGGATCAGGTGGAACGAACATCGGGCAGCGGTTCGATTTTTGTGCGCCGGTTGCGATGCTCCTGAAGGATGTTATCCATGCCCCACTCTTCCACATCGATTGCAAACATTGCATCGTCAATCAAGCTTCCGCGAAACCTTGCGCCTTCCTTCGGTGAATTCACTTCCTCAGAGAACCTGGCCAGCAAGTCTCGCCATAGAGACTGGGGAACGTAAACACTCTGGGCTGGATAGACGTAGCGAAACAGCGTCAGAGACCAGAGAACGAGCTCCCAATGCTCTCCTGCTAGTTGCAGTACACGGTCCCAGTCCAGCTTTCCACGCGAGGCAAAAATGATATGTGCTATATCAGCTCCATCAAACCGTTCTCGCCGTGTGACGAAAAGCTTGGAGGCCAACAATTCTTCCGGCGCCAACACCCTCGTGTCGACTCCACAGACTTTGGCGGGCTGTGCCCTTGCAATCCAGGAGTCGTCAACGGCAATGACAGCGTTGCTCATCCCAGTGATCAAATCGACAAAATAATCATCCCTGTGCACTTTGGCGAGCCACACGGGATCGCATACCTCGCACCGAAAACCGCGCTTCTCAAGGCAGGCTAAGGCGGCAGATGCTGCTTGGGTGCTTAAGAAGATGTCCAAGTCTTTCGTGAAGCGAGAGATCCCTGTGTGCTGCCGCAGAGCGAACGCTCCCGCAACTGCATATGGAAGATGCACATTCTCGAAGAGAGTAAGGACCTCGCGGAAAAGTGCCTGCTGTTCCTCGGGAAGTACACGCGGGACCGAGGAAGTAACCTGAACTTCGCAGCTGGATTTGTCTTCCCGTTTTCCCATGTCAGGACGGGCTTCTTACTGATCGACCCGCAGGAGCATAAGCGTACCGCTATCCAGCTTGACATTACTTTTTTCGGAACTGACCACCGACCCCGTTTTTCCGTCTTCCGTAGGGGACAGCCTGAGGTTTGAAATACCCACAACGCCCTGAGTACTCGCTGTGATGGGCTGATTCGACCCTGTTCCAGGCTGCGCTTCAGCAGGGGCCTCTCCTCCAGCAGAAGATGGGGACACCGTAGAAGGACTGCCGCTGCTCCCCATTCCCGTCGATCGACCGCCAGCGTTGCCAGTCGGCATTCCACCGGCCGGGGAGGGTGGAGTCGATTGGCCGGCGGCGCCACCAGCGTTGTTTGGGACAGGATTCAATGCGGTCGGACCAATGATGGCTTGGATCGACATCGGCATGGCAACGTCGCTCCCGTTCTTCATGACGGCGTGATCAAAAACTATCCCGACCTGTGATTCCTTCTGCTCCTTGTTGCGAGGTTGGGCTTCGGTCACGTGCCCCATGACAATTAGCTGCCCGTTCCCTGCTTTCAGATCTTGCGTCACCCGTGCCTCAACATTGTCTCCGCTCTTCGCCTTCTTGGCGTCAATTGATTTTGTCAGCTCTACGGGAATTACCGTGCCTGGTGCGAACCGCGGAGACTCCGTCGTTTGAGGGATGCCGGAAGTACCAGACTGGCTTGCGGATGGGTTATTTTGGGGCGGCGATGTCGCACCGGTGCTTTGCTGTGCAAGTGCTGCTCCAGACATCAAGAGTCCCGCCAAAATTCCGTTCACGAGTTTCATGGGTGCCTCCTTATCTCGGAATTAGCAATTTCGGAGTGCTTATCAACACTCATTCAGTGTCCTTTGAAGTATTGGACTGCTCGCTCGTGAGCTTCAGCTGCCTTGCGAGTTCGAAAGGTTCCGAGGTTCCGCCTGCGTCCCGTCTTAGGATTCTTCTTGCGCGAATATAACCGGTACTGACCAGATGACATTTTGCGAATCACCTGTGCCTCCATGAGCAGAAACCCGCCGGTTGAGGATGTTCCTCAGCAGAGCGAAAGCGATTCCAAATGTTCTCTGAGAAGGCACGGTCAGCCTCCTCTGTTCGGTACCACCCTATTCGTCTAGCCCGTCGCAACACCATCAAGCAAGGACCGTAGATACAGGGGCAAGCGACAGTATCCAGTGTTAACCCTGAATCCGGCGTGCAGTTTTGGAGGTCGCGATTGAACTGACGCTCTTATGGCGCTGATTTTCCGAGGGACTTGGAGTGATTCACAGAAACGAAGCGCGATACCGAGGTTTCGGGCCCAGGGGGTGGCTGAGGCCTATACAAGCTTCACGTGTGTCAATGGCTACGCATTGGATGAGGAAAGAATACGGAACAACATTACCCACCGCCGGGCATTCGTCGTCATTAGAAAATTTTCTTTGACGTGCTCTCGGCCGTTGCGGCCCAACTGCGCGCCGAATTCTGAATGCGTCAACAGATACCGGATCTGATATGCACAACCTTCCACCGAATGCACCAACAATCCGGTGTGTTTGTCGATCACTTGCGTCGGAATACCACCTACTGCGCTGGCGATGGTCGGCTTTGCTTTCCAGAGCCCCTCAGTCACCGTCAGCCCGAATCCCTCTTTAAGGGATTTTTGCACGATGATTGTGGAAGCACGCTGAAGGGCGTTGATTTCCAGCGCCGACCACGGTGGAAGTTCCAGAATGATGACGTCGGGATCATCACCCGCAGCCTCCTGCACTTCTCTCAAAACGACGGCGCCCTCGGGATCATCCGAGGCGCCTCCGCCCGCCAGCACTAATTGAAAATCGACGTATTTCTTGGCCATCTTGTAGGCCTTGATAACGCCAAGAGGATCCTTGAGACGGTCGAAGCGCGAAATCTGCGTAACCATGGGGCGTGAACGATCCACACCGAAGTTGTCGCAGACTTCCTGAATGTATTTTTCGTCGAGATCTTTGTTTTTTTCCGACAATGGATCAATGCACGGATAAAAGAGAGCCTGCGGGATCGCCAGGCTGTGAGCAAATGCTGGAGACGAGAAGACGGCCGCGTCATACTGCTCAACCATGGGACGAAGAAAACTCCATACATCCTGATTCGGATGTGAGAGATCGATATGGCAGCGCCATACCCAATGGCTAGACTTGCCCGCTTTTGAGGAGATCAGGCCAGCGGGCTGGGGATCGTGAATGACAACAAGGTCTTCGTCGAAGCTCATCCGTTTGCGGTTCTGCTCGGTATGCAACATAAAAACGTCCCGAGCCTGCTGTGTCAGAGTGAACTCCCCACCGTGCAATGCATTGTGAAACGCTTTTGTTACTTCGAAGAAGTCATTCCCGCCTGTAATGACTTCCCAGCCCGTTTTGATCTCGAGTTCGTCGAGTAAGGGCACAAGTCTATTCAACATCTCGGCCACTCCACCACCCATCGCAGTCGAGTTAACCATCTTCACCCTTTTTCCTCGTAGCGGGCTGGCCACGAACCGCAACTCGTCGAGCTGGGATTTGCCTATGATTGACTCGTAATCAACCAATCGCGGAGCTGGCGGGGCCGCCGGCGGTGTCTCCGAGATACGTGGCTTGCGACGCTCTCGAGCCGGCGCAGGAGTGCCGCCTTGAGTTTGCGTATTTCTTACGCTCGCTTCGGTCGCCGACGAAGAAGAATCCAGCTGTGGCGCCGTGGGACGGCCCAAATCCTGCATGGGTGTGCCTCGCTTAGAAAGTTTAGTGAACCGCGTTCTGTAGAATCTGGATGATCTTGCGACGTACGCCTTCCAGCGTCGATGTGTAAATGTCGATGTGATTGAGAAGAGCAGACTCACGCTCTAATCCCAAATCTCTCAGCAGCCAGATAGAGAAATCATTCGATTCCAGTTTTCGTCGGAGCCGCGCCTCTATGAAGTGATAATGAATAGAGTGCAGGCTCACTTGTCGGAGAGCATCGATGAACTCTAGAAGATTCGCGGCGTGGCGTTGAGTTTGCAGAACAATCGTCTTGGAAGAACAGAAGTAAAACGGCATGGGAGCTGTGCGCTCACGCGACTTGGGATGTTCGGAGGCAAACTCCTCCACGACCTGTACCAGCCGCGCACGCAGCGCAGCCAGTGATGTAAACTCTCGCACATCGAGGCTGGCAAGTCGTTCTCCCAATCCGACCTCTCCCAACTCCGTGTAGGCCCAATGCGCAAAGTCGTTAGAAAATCCTTCTTTGATGAAATGGTGCTCCTCGAGAGTACGAAATGTATGTTGGAAAATCGATTCCTCCGGGCAGGATTGAAGAGCCTTCAGGAGTTCATCAATGGAACTTGCCCGCTCACGCTCGATGAACAGCAAGTGGGCTGCCGATTTGAATTCGAACGGTGCTTTTGCTTGGACCGTGCTGAAGACAGTCGTTGGGGTTATCGCAGTCTGCACACTATTCCCTGACCATTGGTGACTGGAACTCTTAAGATGCGCGGAATCGATATGAGGTTGAATGTACATGCTTCTTCACTTGCGTCTAAGGGGTTCACTGGATGCCTGAGCTTGCCGTTATCCATTTTGATAGAAGTTTTGAGTGTAAAGGAGAAATCCTGTTCGTGGGAACGTTCTGATCGAGTAAAGGCGGTCCCTGATGCGCACACTCAACCCCCTAATAACTTAGTGCTTTCGTTCGCGAGTAGAAAGGTCCAAAGCATCGAGTGGCCAAAGTTCAACTGAATGGCGAGGCAGGGCTGACGAATCCACGCGCAGATGCTCCGACGTCAGGTAAGTTTCGATTGGGAGCTTCCTGCGCTCGCGATGGCGAATGTACATTCTTGGTCTGGGCTCCTAACGCGAGACGGGTTGATGTTCGAATACCGGACGAAAACCGCTCCCTGGAACTCACCCGTCAGCCGCATGGCTATTTTCACGGCGCGTTTGCTGCCTTAAAGCCAGGCACGCAATACGTGTACAAGCTCGACGGTGAGAAAGAGAGAGCAGACCCCGCTTCACGCTACCAACATGACGGCGTGTTCGGTCCATCCCAAGTGCTCGATCTGTCCGACTTTGAGTGGTCCGATCAAGGCTGGCGGGGCTTGGAGCTCAAGGATTTTATCTTTTACGAGCTTCACGTCGGGATCTACACGCCCTCTGGCACGCTGGACGGTTTAATCGAGTACATCTCAGAATTAAAATCTCTGGGCGTCACAGCCATCGAACTCATGCCGCTGGCCCAGTTCTCCGGAACGAGGAATTGGGGTTATGACGGTGTGTACCCTTTCGCGGTGCAGAACAGCTATGGCGGACCTCGCGCTTTGCAACGGTTTGTCAATGCCTGTCACCAGCAAGGACTCGCGGTTGTGCTCGATGTCGTCTACAACCATCTCGGTCCCGAGGGGAATTTCCTCGCCGACTTTGGCCCCTATTTCACAGATCGGTACAGAACCCCCTGGGGCCAAGCCGTAAACTTCGATGGCGCGCATAGTGACGAGGTAATCCGCTTTTTCATGGAGAATGCGCTTTCCTGGTTGGAGGATTTTCATATTGATGCGCTACGTTTGGACGCAATCCATGGAATCTTCGATCGTAGCGCACAGCCGTTTCTGTCCTTGCTCAGCTCTCGTGTCGACGCTCTTGCCGCGCGCACCAATCGACACATCTACCTGGTTGCAGAATCTGACCTGAACGACTCACGTTTCGTAAGGGAGCGGGGTGGCGGTGGGTTTGGGCTACACGGGCAGTGGAATGACGACTTCCATCATGCTCTTCATAGTCTGCAAACTGGCGAGAGATTCGGCTATTACCAGGACTTTGGATCGCTCAGCCATCTCGAGAAGGCGTTGCGAAACGGGTACGTATACACGGGTGAATATTCACAATATCGTCAGCGCCGACATGGAAACTCTCCCCGCGATATTCGTCCGTCGCAGTTAGTTGTTTTCTCGCAGAATCACGACCAGGTCGGCAACCGCATGTTGGGCGAGCGTTCGAGCACATTGCTCCCTCTAGAGGCACAGAAACTGTCGGCTGGTGTGGTAATGCTGTCGCCGTACTTGCCTCTTCTTTTTATGGGCGAAGAGTACGGAGAGGCCCGGCCATTTCTCTATTTCACGAGCCACGCGGATCTGGCATTGGGCAAAGCTGTTAAGGAAGGCCGCCGGCGAGAATTCTCTGCGTTCTACAAAGCGGGGGAGCCGCCCGATCCGCAATCTGAGTTGACCTTTCTTCAGTCCGCTCTTGACCACAACCGCCGGAAGCAAGGCGCACACCAAATGCTTTGGGATTTTTATCGTGAACTCATCCGCCTTCGGAAGGAAGAACCGGCACTTCGGGAATTGGATGAATCTGTTGTCGAGGTGAACAGTTCCGAAGAGATTGGCTCTCTTTTTGTGCGTCGTAGCTACGGTACGAATGAGATCTATATGGTCTTCAATTTCGGAGATTGTGTCGCGGATTTCGGTGCGGAGCTTCCTGTAGGGCAATGGAGAAAGCAGTTGGATTCAGCTGAGACGCGTTGGATGGGACCGGGGAGTCATATTCCACAGACTTTTTCGATGACAGGCATCTCAAATCTGAAGATTCAACCAAGAAGCTTGTGCGTTCTTAAGCGCACGGCATCCTGCCCGGATTCTTCTTTGCCATGATGTGCGACTTGCATACCTTCTCGGCCAGATAGTGTGAGCCATGAGTGGACCACGGATTCCCGTCTCGACCTATCGCCTGCAGTTCAACCAGCATCTGCGTTTTAACGATGCAAAGGACTTGGTTGCATACCTGCACGAGCTGGGCATTACTGACCTTTACGCATCGCCCCTCCTGCAAGCGAAGCGCGGAAGCATGCATGGCTATGATGTCGCGGACCCGTCTCACCTCAATTCGGAACTGGGTACCGATGAAGAATTCGATGGCCTCGTCCGGGAATTGCAGCAGCATGACATGGGTCTACTGCTCGACATCGTGCCAAATCATATGGCGGCCACGGGCGAGAATCCCTGGTGGATGGACCTGCTGGAAGACGGTCCTCGATCGGCGTCCGCGTCGCACTTTGATGTCGATTGGCACCCGCCGAGCCGCTCTCTGGAGAATCGCGTATTGTTGCCAATTCTTGGAAGGCCCTACGCGCAGGCGCTTGAGGGCCGCGAACTGCGGCTCACCTATGGACGAAGCGGATTCTTCCTGAACTACTTCGACTTTACGCTGCCCATCGCAACGCGATCCTATGGGCGACTTCTCGGGTACCGACAGGATCGACTGGAGCGTGTCGTTGGATCCGACGCGCCAACTTGGCTGGAGTTTCAGGGCATTCTTGCGGCGATTGCACAAATTCCGTCGCCCGGAAGTACGCCAGCCGAAGCCCCCGGGGAGCGGCGTCAGCATCGTGAAGCCGTAAAAGAACGACTCTCGTCGCTTTACACCGGCTCACCGGAAGTTAAGCGATTCGTGGACGGGAATGTTCGCCTGTTCAATGGCCGAAAAGGCGTGCGGTCGACCTTCGTCTTACTCGACCAATTGCTTTCCGATCAGGCCTATGCGCTGGCTTTTTGGCGAACGGCCAATCAAGAAATCAATTATCGGCGTTTTTTTACGATCAGCGATCTGGTCGGCTTGCGCGTGGAAGACCCCATGACTTTCGAGGCCATTCACTCGGTCGTTTTACGCCTGGCCACCAAGGGCATGGTTACCGGATTCCGTGTAGATCATATCGATGGCTTGCGCGATCCAGTTGGGTATCTCCGGCGTTTGCAGGAAAGAACACACCCTGAGCCGGGGGCGCGGCCGAAGGATTTTTATGTCGTGGTGGAGAAGATTCTTTCGTCGGGAGAGGCGTTGCCTGCTGAGTGGCCGGTTCATGGGACGACTGGATATGACTTTCTAAACTCCGTCAACGGTCTCTACGTGGATGCCTCCAATCTGCCAGTTCTGGAGGAGATTTATTCGCGGTTCATCAATGAGCGTGTGCACTACCCAGACCTGGTCTACAGAAAAAAGAAGCAAGTCATGGATAGTCTGCTGGCCGTCGAAATGCGTACCTTGGGTCGATATCTTAGTGTGCTCGCTGCGCACGACCGGTATGCCCGAGAGCTGGTGCGTGGAGAACTCACTCAATCTCTGGTTGAAACAACTGCCTGTTTGGAGCCATACCGTACGTATATTCGTGGTTTCGAAATCAGAACACAGGACCGATCAGCTATCGAGAAAGCGCTACAGGAGGCGCAGCAAAGAAACCCCAGCATGGACGCGGCATGTTTTCGTTTTGTTCGCGAAGTACTTCTGCTGCAACCTGGACCGCATTTGTGGCCGGAAGAGCGCGAGGCCCGCCTTGCGTTTGTGATGACATGGCAACAATTCACGGGTCCGATCACCGCCAAAGGCGTGGAGGATTCGGCCCTTTACGTGTACAACCGGCTCATTTCCCTAAACGAGGTTGGGTCCTCTCCCGACTCTACTGACCTCTCGCTAGCGAGCTTTAACAAAGTTATGCAGGTTCGTCACCAAAAGTGGCCTTTTACCATGAATGCCACGATGACACACGATGCCAAGCGTTCAGAAGATGTTCGAGCCCGAATCAATGTTCTTTCCGAATTACCGCAGGAATGGGAACGTCATCTGAATGACTGGAGTGCTTGGAACGCTTGCGAATCCCGTAAGGTGAAAGGAATCCGGGCTCCAGAGCGGAATGAAGAGACATTGCTGTATCAGACTCTGCTCGGTTCCTGGCCTGTGGAAGACACAGCCTGCGCGTGCTACATCCGTCGCATTCAGGATTTCATGAGTAAGGCGGTGCGCGAGGCCATGGTTCATACTCGGTGGACCATTCCGAACTTGGAGCACGAGCAAGCTCTGGTCGACTTTGTGCACGCCATTCTTCGGGAGTCTCCTGAGAATCGTTTCTTGCAGGACTTTAAGCCATTCGCCAGAAAGATCGCATACCACGGGGCATTGAATAGCCTCTCGCAATTAGTTGTAAAGCTGGCTTCTCCCGGAGTCGCTGACTTTTACCAAGGAACCGAATCGTGGGACCTCCGGCTCGTGGATCCCGACAACCGCCAGCCCGTCAACTTTCATCAACGACGGGAAATGCTTGCAAGCCTCGAGCATGGGAGCGTGACGCTCGCCAACCTGCTTGCAAATTGGGAGGATGGCCGAGTCAAGATGTACGTCATGCAACATGGCTTGCAGTTTCGAAAAAGTCATGCTTCTTTGCTATTGAAAGGTGACTACTTTCCCATGCATGTCGAGGGACCCCATCAGGACTGTGTGATTGCGTTTGCCCGCCGTTTCCGCGGCGACTGGAGCCTGGTCGTTGTACCGCGCTTCACCAGCAGACTTTTCGGGGCGGACGGTCGGCTCATCCCTGTAAATCCGGGTGAGGAGACGCGGGTTGTCCTACCCAAGGAAGCGCCCAAGCAATGGTTTCCCATCTTTGAGGATCAAGGGCAAACCCTCGAGAGTACTGACAACACGCTGGTCCTGGGCGACGTCTTCCGGTCCTTCCCTGTCGCATTGCTCTGCAACACGCACAAAGCACCGCACGAAGAGGACTAGGCTCGCAAAATCTGGCTTTCACGATTGAGGTCAACGCATCTCTGCGGGCGCACAAGCAAAAGCCGGAACGCGCTTTTGGCATCGTCCCGGCTAATCCTGGAAATATTATTTGGACTGACCCTATTTTCCAGCTGGCGCGACGTCGACCACATGAAGGGTATTCGTTTTTGTATCCACCGTACCCGTCAGCTTCACGTTCTTACCCTCGTAAGGCGCGACTTTGCTCTGGTCATCAACCTGGTATGCGGTCTGCGAAGACGGATCCCAGAAAACAAGCTGCTCATCGGCTCTCGCGATCTTTCCCTGAAACGTTTGGGCTGATTGCTGGCTACTCGCATTGGTCTGCTGTTGCGGTTGAGAACTGGATTGGTCAGCCTGTTGTCGCGGCTGCTGGGCCGCCACTTGAAGACCGATTCCGCTTAGCGGTACAAGCAAGACCATTGTGAACAATTTCCGCATTGCATCTCCTCCTCTTGAAAAAAGGCCGTTTGAACTCCGATTCCATATAGGGGTTCCCCTGAAACATGAGGTTTTCCATCGGCCCATCTTGACCCTTGCAAAGTAATTGCCAGGATCCTCGTCGGAGAATCACTAATTTGCGCATAAACCCGCAAATGGGAGTCGCAGAAAATGCGTGTCAACGTGCAAATCCCGCCTGAAGGGTTCGCTGTAAAACTGGCCTTAGCCGCAGATGGTACGCAACGTGCGGCTCGCGACACAGACACGCTACACACAAATATGTATAGACAGGTTTAGACAAAGACAGGAAAATCGTTTCACACTTCGTAGACTAAGTTTGCGCCGCCCGTCGGGAAGGCACAATATGCGTAACACAGCCGGGATTGCGCTGGTTTTTTGTTTTACGCTTTTGGGCACATCTGCCGGCTGGACTCAGCCAGCTCCAGAAAAATCAATCCAGTGCGACTCGGCCGTGAAATCTAAACCCACGAATCCTTCGCTGTTGGGGCGGTCGGAAATGCAAGAACCGAAGCCCCTCCCGGCCATCCGGGCGCTGCGATTCCAACAAATCCCTGTAGCAGTTTGCCCGGAAGATTCGCGCGAAGACCTGATCGACATTCGAGGCGCTTCGATCAGCGCCAAGAGCGGGGATCAGCAGCCTGAGCGAATGACACCGCCCAAATCAGCGCCAGATATGCAGGCACCCGCCGGACAATAGTCGGAGTGGGTCGTAGCATGGGGTGGGTGTTTCGCAGCAATGCCCTCCATCCGCAAGAACTGCTTCTTCCGGCAAACTTCTGGTTCACACCGATGCGCTGTACAGCCTACACCTGATTGCAAAAATTGACGCAACTAGAGAACGATCATTCGATAGTGCCAAAACGAATCATGGTCGTCGACGACAATCCCGCCATTCGACGGGCACTGAAAAACATCCTGGAATTCAATGACGGCTGGGTGGTGTGCGGCGAAGCTGTAGATGGGCGCGATGGGATCGAGAAAGCACAAAGATTGAATCCGGACTTGATTGTGCTGGACGCCTCCATGCCGGTTATGAATGGTCTGGAAGCCGCCCGGGTACTTCATCAAATCATGCCCCAAGTGCCCCTGATTTTGTGTTCGCTTCACACTGACGACGCTTTACGAAAAGAAGCCATCAACGCCGGGGTGAATGCGGTCATTTCCAAAGCGCAGAACATCCAAACCCTGATTCATCGAGCACAGGAACTGCTGGGAAATAATTGAAACCTTTCAGTTCACCAATCTGGAAATTTCAGCACTTCCCGCTTTAACACGAGAAGAGCATTGGAAGCGTCCTGCAAAGCGCGCAGTTCTTCAACGTTATCGGACGCAGGCTGCAGGGCCTGAAGTCTCTGAAAGATGGCCGCTTCGGACTCAGCTATCTTTCCCTTCAGCTTCTCGGGATTTACTTCAACCAAGGCTTCCTGGAACATCTTCTTCCACTCAAGATTGTTTCCATCCAAGCTCAAGTTCTCCATAGAAACCTCCTTTATCCACCTATATCCACGGACGACATGTGGTCGCCCAGTGGGCCGATGGGACGTTACTTCTGCGACAGAGCATCCTTTCGCCAAACGTAAAAGTTCCTCTCGTCAGCCAGTGTTTCAATCGTAATTCCACTGCCCGCGGATGCGCGATGAACGGCGGAACGCAGATTCGCCAGCTCGATCCCCACTTCGGACAAAGGTATTTCGAGCGCAGCACCCGGCGGCGCCGCCTGCAACTCTTCCAGGATGCCCTGGACGAGGTCGTGATGTTTGCCACGGCGGCCGCGATCAAGATCGGCTACGTCCACTCGGCGGTACCTCATGGCCCTCTGACTATGCTTCGGTTTTTGTTCGTTTGCCATGCGATACTTTCCTCATGTCATACTATACAAGCTATGCTTCCATACTTCAACTATATTTTAATACTGTGTTATCGAGCAAGCACAGTTCGAGCAGACCTAGAGACTTAATTTCGACGGCCACGGTTTGTTGCTTGCGGAATTCAAAAACTCGTGGAGAGACCGCACTGAAATACGCTGTGTCTAATGTGAGGAAGAAGGCGACGAGTTCGCTAGCACACACTGAGGCGGCTTGGGTCTCTGCTAGTCCCAAGCGGGGGCCTGCATGAATAGTCAACGACCTTGATCGGGCGCTTCTCAGAAGCCTTCAAATGCGCAAGGTTTTGCGACTTCGCGCTGACATCGTTACTTAAGCATATCCTCGCAATGTGGCAGGAAATAAATGTTTTTACGACGAAACGGGATATGGCAATTTAACTGCACCGTTGACCGGCGATTTTACCTCCGCAGACAGGAGCGAATCAGATGAGTGATCACGCATGGTCCAACGCAAATCTTGTTCGCCTTCACAAGGCCGTTCTGTGCGCCAACTGCGACGTCATCAGCGAGGGTTTGAATGGGCATTGCGCTGCCTGCGGCAGTGAAGCTTTGTTAGCCTTAAGCCGAGTGCTTGGTGGAACGATCCAAACAGGCTTATCGTTGCTTCCGGATCTCCCGCAGATTGCCATCGAGGTTGCGCGCCGCAATTATCTATCCGCCGCCGCGTAAGCACCTGCGATGAGATCGCAAGCCGCCGAAGAGCAACGGAAAGCATGTCTACGCATTGAACGAGACGCTCCAGTTCCTGGAGCGTCTTTTCACGGACACCTGCTAAGTCAGCAACAAGCCGCGAATAGAAGGTTTACAGCAGAATAGAAGGACCCGCCTGGTACGGATTTTGGCGTCCGCGGTTTCTCCTTCTTGAACCAGAACTCTCGGAGTTTTATCTCAACTCGTCGCGCCTGAAAAACAGTTCGTTTTGAAGGACTGCTTCGACTCCAGTCACGACTTCACGTCCTCGACTCTTCGTAACCGCGCCCTTGAACCCCGCATTTCTCGCAGCCTCAACAAGTTGATCCGACATTTCCTGAACGCTGATAAGAAGCAAAGGAAGTGCAGGATTGCTCTGCGAGATTTCTCGGGCGGCTTCAATGCCATTCATGAGCGGCATGCCCAGATCCAAGATCGCCAAGTCCGGCGCCACCTGCTTCACTTGTTCGACAGCATCGATTCCGTTAACCGCTTCGCCACACACTTGCCAATTTGGCTGTGCCTCGAGCAATCTCCGAAAAAGCCTGCGGATCGCTGGGTCATCGTCCGCGATCAGTATGCGAATCGGCATCGAATGCCCTCCCGAACGCACGGAGGCTGATGAGCACGCGCGATACTCGTCCACTGGGTAGCGGAGCCCAAGAGACACTCTGAAGCAAGAAGCTTGACAAGATAAGTGTCACTATTAAGCACAGTTAGCAATACAGGTGTTACCTGAGTTCCCTTCCTGCCAGACCCTCGATGTTTCGATGCGCAACTTTGAAGAACCACGAAATTGGATCTCAGCTTTGAATTGACCGAGTTAATCGGGCTGCCGGATCTGTGAAAAAAGCGCCGTTCCGTGTGGATTGCACGGTGCTTTTTATCTCGCCTCGTTTGCTCTCACGCTGTTTGCTCTCACGTCCGGATTCCTTACTTGGCCTATCGGTGGGCTTCGTTTGAGACCCGCTGCGATTCGCGTGAATTCGGGACATCCAATGCTCCCACCACTGAACAAACTCTTTGTTTCCCCTGATCCTCAGCATGAAGTCTCCTAGTATCTAGCTGGTTACTCTATCGACATGTCTGTGCGCTGCACATCGAAGTAATGCCCGACCGCGCCTGAATGACGACTGTAGGCCCCAGGAACGATCAAACCCTCCACTCGCGGCGCGCATCCATTTTTCAGCGGTTTGGAGGTCAAATGGGCAAGAAGAATGGGCTGGCGGATCCGTCCCGCCTTGACCCGCTTGTTTCTCAAGAGAAGCAACTGCTTCGAGTCGTCGTCGAAACTCCAAAAGGCAGCCGAAACAAGTTTGCCTTCAATCCCGACGAACACACATTCGAGCTGAAGAAGGTCCTCCCTGCTGGAATGGCCTTCCCCTATGATTTCGGATTTGTTCCGTCCACCAAAGGCGATGACGGAGATCCTATCGACGTTCTCGTGCTCATGGATGAGCCGGCGTTCCCCGGATGCATGCTCAAGTGTCGTCCGATCGGTGTGATCGAAGGCGAGCAAATCAAGAAGGGCAACAAGAAGGACAAAGAAAGGAACGACCGGATCATCGCGGTGGAACAAGATGCGCACAGCTGGGCAGATATCAAAACCGTCGGCGACCTAGGCGAGGAATTTTGTCGGGAACTTGAGGAGTTTTTTGTGAACTACCACAAGCTGTCGCGCGAGGAATACAAAGTACTCGCCCTTAAAGGACCTGATCGTGCGCGCAAGCTGGTGAAATCCGGGATGCGGTAGCCCGCCAGGAGTTGCAATGCGCGAGATCCTCATCCGCTTCCTGATCGGCGGGGTTGTAGTTTCTGTGTTTGCGGTGATCGGCGATATCCTCAAGCCCAAGAGTTTTGCCGGATTATTCGGTGCTGCGCCCTCCGTGGCGCTGGCCACTTTAGGGCTCACAATCGTATCTGAAGGTGCAGCCTACGTCGCCTTGGAGGCTCGCTCCATGCTTGCCGGAGCAATCGCGTTCCTCCTTTACGGGAGCTGCGTGAGCTGGCTGATGACGCGCTACAAAGCAGGCGCAGCCGTGGTTACTCTCTGCGCCGTTCCGATCTGGTTTGGCGTATCCCTCGCACTGTATTTCGCCTGGTTGCGATAGCAATGCAGGTACACCTCGACTTTTCGGCGGTGGGGGAAACCAAGTGGTATGAATATGCGGTTCGTTTCATGTTTGGAGGGCTCATCACCGCAATCGCCGGCGTCATCGCCAAAACATTTGGGCCGGTGGTGGGAGGGCTGTTTCTTGCGTTCCCAGCCATTTTCCCGGCAAGCGCGACGCTGATCGAAAAGCATGAAAGGAGAAAAGCCCGGCGTGAGGGACAAAAAAATGCGGAACTGGCCGGGAGAAAAGCCGTCGCGGTCGATGCCGCGGGTGCCGCATTGGGAAGTGTCGCACTGTTCGCTTTCGCCTTCGTAGTATGGCAACTTGAACCTCTGCACAGCACGTGGCTGGTGATTCCTGTTGCGACCCTGGGATGGATTTCAGTCTCTTTGCTGCTTTGGTGGGTAGGAGATCGCCTTCATACCCCAGGCGGAAACGAGCGGTCGCAGAATACGGAAACAAATCAGGCTCGCCCCGATTAACTGCGTCAGATATTGTCAACGGGCTTCCCGCAGAACCTCCTCAGCAACTCGGTACCCACTCGCAATGGCCCCGTGCACAGTTCCATTATGTCCTGAAGTGTCTGTTGCCTCCCCAGCGAAGAAGAGTGTGTTCTCGACCGGGCGACCTAAAGCTTCTTGTGCGCCATCGGCTCCAACTTTGCCGTAGCTGTACGCACCGCGCGAAAAGGGATCGCTTTGCCAGTCGTGAAAATACGCGTCCTCCAAGCTGTGTTGAAGATCCCCAACTCCGATAGTCAGCAGTCGGGCCAAGGCTTCTAGCCCTTGATTGACCACAAAGGCAGCGCTTTTTGACGTTAGCCGCTCTGCACAGTCGAATGGCGCCCAGCCGGTCATGACGGGCGTCTTCTCAGGCATTGCTGTCCACCAGGTCGGAAACCACTCGTCTTGTGAAAAAAGGAAGCTCATGTTTGCCAATGTCTGTTCCCCGTTTGCAGGCGAAATTCCTTCCCAGAGCCGTTGCTTGAATTTCAAAACCAGGCGTATCACTTTCCCCATTTCCAATTTATCCAGAGCTACGACTTTTTCTCTTTGCAACCCTGGTGTGAACTGAATGGCGCCGAGTTCTCCCGGAGGCGCTTTCAAGATTGCGAGAGGCACTGTAATCACGGCGCGACTGGTTTTAAAGGTTGAAGAACCGTCACGATCGTGTGCGCTGATTGTCACCTCTCCTGGGCTCCAATCGACGCTCTTAACCACTGTTTCCATGCGGAATGCGGCGCCTGTTTCGGACAGTTGCTCGCGAAAAATCGCAAGCAAACTCTCATATCCATTCACAGCGCGAAAGGCCCGCTGCCCCTGGATAGTTTCTTCTGCTTGCATCCCCTTCACCAGCCAATGAACTCCCACCAGATTAGGGTCGGCTGCGTTGAAACCCACGATGTAACCCAAGGCTCTCGTTCTCGCGTTCGCTTCCCTGAAATCAGCCGTCCGCGGAGAGGTTCGCTCCAGGAATTGGAGGAAGGACTCGTCAGGCCCCTGATCGTCCATCTTCTCCAGAATCCTGTCGACCTGAGCAAAGAACCGGCACGGATGCAGATGGCCATCATCGACACACCAGTTCTCACCTTCCAGTTCCGTCACTGTGATGTTTGATCTCTGTAGCGGCTCCCATATTTCGGGAGGAAAACCGTGAATGAACTCTGCCCCAAGCTCGATCGGGACTCCCAGGGACTTATCAGTCTGTGTTAGAACCCTGCCGCCAATCCGATCACGCGCCTCGAGAATCAAGACCGACAAGCCCGACTGCCCTAGTCTGACAGCGGCGGCCAGCCCTGCCATCCCTGCACCAATGACGATTACATCTGGCACATTCGTTTTGTTTCGCATGAAGGTCGTTTATACGACATTCCGATCACCGTTGAGACGCGAGGCCCTTATCTAAACGTTGCGTCTCATGCAGAGTTTACGCATGTGACGGTTTAGTACGGTGTCAGCTTTATGGCGATTTCGACGATCTCTACTGCACCGGATTGCTGTTGCGATCGAGGTGCAGAGCCGATCAAAGAGGCGTGTGCGGGAGCGCATCGAGATGCAGCCGTACAGTGAAGACCCGATTGCTCGGTTCGTACACGGATGGGTTATAAGACTCAGATACTGAACTCGTTTGTACCCTGCTCGAGTGTGCAGAATGAATCAAACTCATCGTTTCACAGACTTTAGCGATCTCTATCGGGCGGCGTTCGCCGAGTCGAATCCAACCACCAAGCAACTCCTCCTTGCGGAAGTCAAGAAGGCGCTCGACCGCTGGGCGGAAAGCATGGCGGACGGAATGCCTGCTTCGGGAAGACTTGCTTGTACAGACGTCGACTCGAATCGCCTGGTATCCTTTCGGCACGCTGCCTGACAATCGACAAAAAGGTCATTCAACAAGTCTCATCTCTGAGCTAATGGTCAATCTTCGTCTTGAAAGTACAACAATCGGCACGCAGTGTGCGAAGTGTGTCGGTGGACAGAGGTGCGAACATTCACTTTTCTCACGAGTGAAGCTGAATCCGATTACCTGCATCGGTGATCTACTTGCTTTGATCTGAAAGCGACAAACCAGATCAACAGCCTGCGTCTCGGCGAGTCGGGCGATTCTGAGGTACCATTCTCTTGATGGTCGCGACTATCGTGGTACCCGCAGACGTTGCGTAGTTGAATTTGCTCCAGCGCAATGTATCGGTAAATCATTAGGATCGTTGCTGAAGAAGAGGAGGCGTGGTGGCAAACGCATTTGTCCACGTGGAACTGAATACCCCTGACCCTGCCAAGGCAAAAGCCTTCTATTCGAAATTGTTTCAATGGAAATTGGCGGACGTTCCGAACACCGCCGTCCCAGATGGGTCCTACACCATGATTGAAGTCGGGGCAGGAACAGGCGGCGGAATCATGAAACAGGTTGCAGGCGGCCCTGCAGGGTGGCTACCTTACGTGGAGGTCGACGACATTCACGGTGCCACCCAGAGAGCTGAATCGCTGGGCGGCAAGGTTATGAAGGATGTCACTGAGGTGAGCGGGATGGGTTGGTTTAGTTTTATTCAGGATCCAACGGGCGCGGTGTTGGGGTTGTGGAAATCCAAATGATTTTGCTGCACCCGCTTCTCCAATTCAGAAATCGCGGCGGAGAGAACTTCCGCATGGGAAGCGCTAGGTTGCAAACTGATCCACTCGCACGATTTGATTGCGGATTGCGTACAGAACGACCTCGCTCACCGAATGCAGGTGGAGCTTGCGCATGAAATTGCTCCGGTGAGTCTCCGCTGTTTTGACGCTGCATCCCAAGATCACGGCCACTTCCTTCGTCGTTTTGCCCTCCGCGATCAACTGAAGCACTTCCCGCTCCCGACTCGTCAAAGTAGGCAGAGTCGCCAAACTGGAGGGCGCAAAGTAGCTGTCCAAAATGTCCTGCACCCTTGAGGTGAAAAACGTGCGATGCCGCTCGAGTGCCTGCACGGCGGCGACCAAGTCTTTCGCGGCATCTGATTTCAGCACAAAACCCCTCGCCCCCGCGCCCAGCACTTCACGAATAAGCTGCTCGGAATCGCTCATTGTCAGAATGAGCACCTTCTGATCGGCATTCTCGCTAAGTATTTGACGGGTAGCATCGAGTCCGTTCAAAGTAGGCATCGCGATATCCAGGATCACGATGTCGGGCGAGAGATCTTTCGCCATTTGAACCGCTTGCCGGCCTTCCGATGCCTCCCCGCAAATTTCCCAACCAGGGCGCGCTTTCAGAAGGGAACAAATCCCCTGACGAACCACTGGATGGTCATCTGCGACCAGAATTCGTAGAGACACGCTTCACCTCGGATCTTTGACAATCTGGACTAGTATCTTTTGTTTCGCGCGTCTGGTCGAAGGCACGCACGAAGACGGCAACTTCGGTTCCCCACACAAGCCCTAAGCCGCACGAAGCTAGCGAAAGCGTAGCAGAGCCATTGAACATGTCGATACAGGGTACTCTGTAGGCAATTCTAGACAAACCATTAATACCACGTCAGGTTGTATAGAGTTCGAGTCGTGATGTCGCCCGTCAGGATGTCAGCACCATCGCGAAATCGGGCGAGAGGCTTGATTGAAAATGTGGCATCAGCGACCTCGCTTGCATCCAGCTGGTGCCCGATCCGGCTAGACGCACTGTCGCTACAAATAGCGGGCCTTTGCAGTGCTCCCGGCAGAGTTCATTGCGTCTACTCCGCCACCGATGTGAGACGCCTAACCCAAGCATTCGGCTATAGGTCTTTCAGTTTCTTTCTCAAGTGAAAGCCCTATCAATTGTGGGTGCTGTCCACATCTCTCGAAAGCATCTCAACAGCAGTTTCGCGAGGACGGGGGCATGTGAAGATGCGGCCAGCATTGGATGGTGCGGAGGCGAGTGCAGATGATCTGGTGGGACGAATTCGAGGGCGCAAGCGGTGGCGACTCGCCATTTTCGTCGCTGCCATCGTCGTCATAAGCTCGGCAATCTATCTGGCGCATGCATGGCCATTCACTGAGCGGAATGTCATCGAAAACCTTGAAAATGCGACGTCGAGCAAAGTGCAGTTTCGCATCTTCAGACGCGTTTACTTCCCACATCCGGGTTGCATTGCGGAAGGAGTAATTCTGTTGCGGGGGATGGGCCCACAAAATGAAACGAAAATGACCGTCGAAAAACTTACGATTGAAGGAACCATAACCGGACTTCTTACCAAACACCTCGCGTTGATTCGAGCGGAAAAGGCCAACCTGACATTCCCTGCATTTGGAACGGGGCCACGCTGGCAGCCTACGGAGTCAGAAATTGTTGTGGATGAACTCCGAGCAAACGACGCATCAGTCGATTTTAGCCGGCACAATCCAAAACAAGCTCAAGTTCGCTTCGTTATACATGAGTTTGTGGCGCATCATTTGGCAGCTCACGACCCGATGAGATTTGATGTTCGCGTGCAGAATCCGACTCCGCCGGGGGAGGTGCGCGCGAGTGGAAGTTTTGGTCCCTGGAAGATAGACCGGGTCGCTGCTACCCCAATCGAGGGTACCTATTCATTCCGCGACGCGGATCTTGGCGTGTTTGGAGGGATCAACGGACGGCTAGCGTCGGATGGAACGTTTCAGGGAACACTCGAGAACATTGCCGTACAGGGCGCCACAACCACTCCTGATTTCGAGGTCAAGGGCAGCAGCCACAAAATCCGCTTACAGACCAACTTCCGTGTGGGCATTGATCCATCCAATGGCGATGTCAGCCTCGAGCAAGTGAACGCACTTGTGTCGCGAACGTTGGTAATCTCACACGGCAGTATCGCTCGGCGCCCGAACGCCGCGGCAAAAACGGCATCCCTGGATCTCGCGGTGCATAGCGGTCGTATACAGGACCTGCTCCTGCTATTCGTTTCAGAGAAGGATTCTCCGCTGCACGGGGTCGTGAGTCTTAAAGGAAAGACAAACATTCCCCCGGGCGACAAGCCCTTCCTGCAAAAATTGCAGATGGCGGGTGATTTCGGGATTGAAAGCGCACTCTTTACAAAGGAGAAGACGCAGGAAGATTTAGACAAACTGAGCGCCGCCGCTCGCGGACAAAGTGATCCTCCGGACGACCCCGAGAATGTCGTTTCCGATTTGCAAGGACACGTCGTGGTGAAAGATGGTACCGCGACTTTTACGGATTTATCGTTTAATGTCCCTGGAGCGAAGGCACGATTACACGGGACTTTCAACTTGATAAATCACGTTGTCGACTTGCATGGCACATTATTCATGGACGCAAAGCTTCACCAGGCAACTTCGGGAATCAAATCGTTCCTGCTGAAGGCTGTTGACCCATTCCTAAAGAAGAACCGCCGGGGCGGAGCAGTCATTCCCGTCCGCATCACCGGAACTTACCAGCATCCGTCTTACAAGACAGACCCAATTTAGACTGACCCGCTGGAGTATCTATAGGCAAGCGAAAGAAGTGGGGAGGGCGGCCGAACGCAATACTCGTTCATTTCGCTCTCTACAAGGTTCACTGTAGGAATCTCCTAGAGTTGAAGCATCCAACTCCAAACTTGAGAAACGAGTCTCTGTTTGAACCCACGCCCTCCGAAGGTACACTTACGGGAAGACCGTCCCACGCATACCTATTAACGTTGATTGCTGATGTGTGCCGCCCGAGTATGCTGTCAGTGTGATGGAAAAGCGTATCGTGGTCGCCGATGATAATGCCGCCGTTCGCCGGGCGCTACGCGGCATTCTTGAGCTTGAGGGAGATTGGAAAGTGGACGGAGAAGCTGTCGATGGACGCGATGCAATTGAGAAAGCGCAGAAGTTGCGTCCAGATCTGATCGTCCTGGACGTCTCGATGCCCGTCATGAGCGGACTTGCCGCTGCCAGAGTGCTACGTCACATCATGCCTGCTGTTCCCCTGATCCTTTGTTCACTCCATACCAACGACGTGCTTGAGAAGGAGGCGTCGGCCGCAGGAATCAATGCAGTTGTTTCAAAAACACAAAACATGCAGGTGCTGGTCAATAAAGCCAGAGAATTGCTGGAAGCAGCATAATTCCGTCTAGGCCTTCCAGTGCGGAAACTTCAGCGTGTCTATCTTTAAAGCAAGCAGTGCGTTAGATGCATCTTGTAAAGCGTTTCGTTCGGCAGGGCTATCTTGCGCCTGCGCCAGATCCTGCAGTCTCAAGAACACAGCCGCTTCGGCTTCGGCTACCCTTTCTTTCAATCTCTCCGGATCTTGCTCAACCAGCGCTTCGTGGAGCATCCGTTGCCATTCAAATTTGTAATCGTCTACCAATTGGTAACCCTCTATTACGCGATTTGTTCTTTCAGCAGAGAACCTGTGCCACAGGTTTGTACAATCTTGGCGATCTTTGGAATACCGTGAAATGTGTAGTTAGATGTAAAAAACAACTACACGCTTTCCCTCGCTCTTCCTGGAACAGTTCCGTATGCAGGACGTGAATTTCGTGACGAGCGCGAGTAACCTGGCGACGGATGCTGTTCACTCGAACCTTTCCTTTTGTAGACGCGAAGCATCCTGAGAGATAACAAGTCGCCACGTTTGGATGCATGCTCGCTCATAGGCCGCATCTTCCGTGTTTTTGTCGGGACGCAGTAGAGTTGTTCTGGCAGAGCTGGTTTATTTGTTAGGCTTTTCAGCGCACCGCTAAAATATTGCCCTGGTTGATATGCAGAATGCGGCGTGCGGCGTCCGCCCGTTCTCTGTACGAGCGCCCTTTTTACGTAGCGACCCTAGCCGAGCCGTCACTCAGCCTTAAGCGTCCACCTTGATTGCTGTACCGCGTTGCTTTGCGTCCAAGAATCCGCATCAGAGGTAAAGAGATGATGCTGAGGTTCGCACGACTAGGGTCAATATTCTTGATTCTGACGACTGGATGTGTTGCTCCCAAACGAGCGAGTTTGGTTATTCCGCAACGTTGCATACATGTGAACGCAGAAAGCTTTACCCGCCCCTGTGCGCGCCGCAATGACGGCAAGCTGGTGTGTGACGGAGTAGTGGTTTCTGCACTGTGTGTCCAGGTTAGGCAATGATTGCTGCCGCGTTCGCAACCTCTAGCCCCTTGGAGTGCTCGACGGTCCCTCCGCCCTCGATTCACATACTCTTCTGACCAAGACGGAGTCAGTCCTCAAAACTTCTCGCTCCACCCTTCATGCGGTTGGTCACCAGTTGAGTCCAGACAAACTTGATCACACGTGCGTCGTTGTAGCAGTATGCCAGATTGTGATTCAGCGTCGAAAAGCAGTGCTGTTGACAAGTTGTTTTCATGGCAGTTAGCTGTCCGTCATCAAACTTGTGCTGATCAATGTTTCCCCAATCATACGTGGCACCATACATGGGGAAGCAAGGCGCAACTGTGCCATCTGTACGAATGATCACATTGTTCTGACCTGCCCTGCAGTTCCATTCCGCAAAGTGCAGTTCTCCATTGGCATCTTGCACGATACCAGGGGTGCCTACGAGTTGCTTCGCAATATCGCCATTGACGCCGGTGCCGTCTCCATTCCAGCCCAGCCGCTTTAGATCCGCTCCGCTTGCCATGCGAATGAACGCTTTGATCTCCTGCAGGCGTTGGACGGAGTTCACCATCTGATAGCCAGCTTTGTTCTTCTCGATGATCCAGTCAACAAGGGAATCGATTTCGCGCCAATCCTCGGGACGTATATAAGTCGGATTGTCGCTGAGGTGTTTGAAATGCTCATCTTGCTCGAGCATTGGGGTCTCATTGATGTGGTAGTCGGTCGCGATCCTGTGCTCGCGGGCGAATTCCGTAATCTGCCGCACATCCTGCGTGTTGTTGCGACAAATGTTCAGGTTGAAGAAGACCATATAGCCATAGACGTATTGCTTCTTCATCAGGTGCTCAATGTGCTTCCGCACAGGAACAACCGCCTTAGGTAGACTCGGTTTCTCGTCCCATGCATCCACGGCGAAATTGAACACTCCGACGCCGGCGTCTCCGAGACGGTCGGCCACCTCGGGCCGCAGGAGCCGTCCATTCGTTCCTATGTATACCCAGAAGCCTTTCTTGGCGGCATAGTACACAACTTTGTGTGCAAAGTCCGGGCGCAGGAGAGGCTCGCCACCCATCAGGGCCAGCACACGACAACCGTGATCATGGAGCCAGTCGATGGACCGACGCGCCACATCCTCCGTCATTCCCTTTACCTTGTTGTTGTAGGCCCAGCAATACCAGCAATCGAGATTGCACTTGTACTCGACAAACAGGTAGGCAGTAATGGGATGGAACTCTCCTGGCAGCACACGCGAGCGGATATACGGGAACAGCCAACCCCGCATGCTGCGATAGGCCTGTGGCACCGTCCAAAGCCGTTTCTCAGGAATAACGGCCGGCCCTGGATCCAACAACTTTTCCGGAAAGCGTGGAAACACCGGCTCCGGTAATTTGCGGCCCTTCACGAGCACCGGTTTGGCCGGAGTCTGTGCGGTATTCATCAATAAGTTGTGAATGTCGACGTCAATGCGAAACTTTGGCGCGGTCGCCATGCGAGCCTTCCTCTCGAGATCTGTTGCAGTCTTAGTCGGCGGCTATGCCTTGTCCGACTTGTTCGACGGTTTGCGGGAAGAGAGATGTTTCAGGTTGATTCTTTTGGTTACGAAGTTCTGCTTCCAGAGCCGCGAGTTGAGCTTCGATATCCTGTTCGGCCTTTCGCTTGCGGATGACCTCTTCTCGATAACGGCGCAGGAAGTAGTCGATGGTTTCGACGCGGATCTTGATCGACCCGGAAGGTTTGTTTTCGTCTAGATCCTTAAAGCAAAAATAAGGCGTCCCAGATTGCTCGATGATGCCTTCGATCACACCATAGATTGGCGCATCGTGCCCGCACTTGAAGCTGGAAATCTCGAGCGCAACCAGATTCGGATGGCGCGCCGTGAACTTCGCAGCCCAAACCTTGTGATTGGTGCTGCACGAATAAGAGTTCTTCCAGGCATCACCAATATCCAGCGGACTGCTGATCACGCCTGCGCGAACTTCTTCCCCAAAAAGGCGGTCCAGCAAATCCTCGTCCAGCGGAAGAGTGTTTTGCGAGAAGATCGGATATCCAAGCTTCTGGAACTCGTCCAGGATCTCATGGTTGAGTCCCGGATCGTGGTGATACGGTCGGCCGAGCATGACAATTCCAATGCGGTCCTCGTGTTCAAGTTGGTCAATTACAGCCCGGGCCCGCCGGCGAATGCTCGTCTCATAGTCCCTGAGAGCGTTGAATCCGCTTTCGATTGCTCGATCGTTTTCCTCTTGTGACAAGCCAAGCACGCCCTGCCAAGCTTGCAACATCTGATAGGCAAATAGCTTGCGATCGGCGAAGTTGAGCACGGGATCGATGTACTTCACGTTGTGTTCGGCAAAAACGTCGTTCTCTTTTGTGAACGCCGCCTTGACTGTTTCCGGAGTTGCCGTGACTGTTGGGCAGGCATTGCTGCCCGTGAGTTTGACAAGCGGAGAGTGCAAGACGTCGTACATGGGGAAGAAGATTACATTGAGCGGCTTCTTCCGGTGTTTTTCCTGAATCAGGTTATAGACGTGCGAGATCCCGATTTTTGCCGGGAAACACGGGTCAATGGCGCCACGACTTGCTCCAGCGCGGTAAAGCTCCGAACTCGTATAGTCGGAGTAAACAATATTTTCAGGCTGCACTCCCAGGCTCTCGAAGTATGCGTTAAAGAGCGGCGCATACGTATAGATATTCAGGACCCGTGGAATGCCGATGCGCAACTTGCCGCGATTTTGCATGAGCGCAATGCGCTCCTTGGCCACCTTCGTCCAGGCGCTACTCGGAATCTGGTCAGCCACTTTCTTGACGTTGGTGGGGCGGAAGACTTCCTTCGAGGCCACGTCCACGAAGTTCGGGTGCTGATCTCGAATGTGATCGAGCCCCGACTTGATCTCCTTCATTTCCTCGAGATCTTCAACCGTTCCCTTTTCGCAGGTCGCAATAATCAACCGCTGCTCACCATGCATGAGTGGGACTTTGGTCACTTTCTGGATGGGGACAAAGTTCTTGACCGGCTCGGTTCGAATGTCGATAAAGGTGCGGAGGCAATTGTTCTTGCAGAAATTGCAGCGAGTGGCCTCGTTTCGCGTGGTGCGGTACTCGATTTTGCGCACTGCATCAAGCCCTACAAATGTGGTCATTTGACCATTCCGCCACAGTCGCAGCGATTCTTGCGCGGCGCCGATCGCTCCTGACTCGCCGCAATGTTCGTGCACAATAATCTCGGGCTGCCTTCCCGCCGCACGAAAACTGTTTCGAATGAAATCCACTTCTGCCTTTACCACTGCCAGGTTGTTTTGCGTCCCTCCCTGCAGCACAAAGCGGGAGCCGAGCGCGGCAAGATTCGGAATACTCGCAACGTATAGGAAAACGTTCTTCGGAAGCACGGCAGCCAAGCCAGCGAGGATTTCCTCAGCACGCCACCCTTGGCGCTGAAAATTGACGATGTCCGATTGCATGAAAACAGCGCAGCCATAGCCAAAAACTGGCATGGCATTTGCCGAAAATGCGAGGTCGGCGTACTGGTTCACGTCGTAGCCAAATCCCTCGGCGGTGGATTGCAGGAAATATCCGTTGCCGGCGGAGCACTGCGTGTTGAGCTTGAAATCCTTCACGCGCCCGTTGTGCAGAATGATGATCTTGATGTCCTGACCACCCACGTCCACGATTACATGCGGGTCCTCGTAGAACTTCAGCGCTGATTCGGTGTGTGCGACGGTTTCTACCAGCGCGACATCCGCGTTCAGAACGTCCCTCAAGATATCTTTGGCATAGCCCGTCGTTCCCACTCCTAGTACTTCGAGTTTTGCATTCTGCGCCTCCACTTGGCCGCGCAGACTTTCGAACATTTCAATAGTGTCCTGGATGGGGTTACCGTTTGAGAGCTGATACGACTTGCAAAGAATCTCACCGTTTTCGCTCAACAGCACGGCTTTCGTCGATGTCGAGCCGCCATCTATGCCGATGAAGCCGCCAACCGTGCTGCCTTTCTGAAACACTGCAGGCGTGAACTTCTTGCGGCGATAAGCGTCTTTAAACAGGTCGAGATCCGCGGGACGCTCGACCAGACCCTTCCCTCCAAACTTCGCCTTTTCCTCCTGACGGCCAAATTCAATGTAATGAATCAGGCTGTCGTATCCGCGATAGCAGCCAACGCAATCGTCCTCGCTGCGGCCAAACTCCACAGCACCCATGGCGGCGAAGTATTGAGCATTCTGCGGAACTTTAATCAACTGCTCCGGCTTCGCACCATCTGGAATCTTGACCTTCCGCTCTTGCCACATGCGGGGAATATTGGCTTGCCAAGCTTCGCGCATGCCCCGCACGAAACTGTTCGGCCCACCCAAAAGCAACACGTGCGGCCGAAGAGTATGCCCACGCGTGAGCACACTGAGATTTTGCAGCACGATGGCTTCGAATAATGACGCCATCAGCTCGTCCGGGGGCGTTCCAACTTTCTGCAGACTGTTAATGTCAGTTTCTGCGAACACGCCACACTTGCCCGCAACCTTGTGCAGCTTGATGCCGTGATATCCCTGCTCCGAGAGCTGCTGCGCGGGGATCTTCAGCTTCGCGTTAATCTTGTCGATGACCGCCCCGGTTCCTCCAGCGCATTTATCGTTCATGGAGGGAATCTTTTTCTTCCGTCCGCTCTCGTCGTCATCCTTGAAGACGATAATCTTGGCGTCCTGCCCCCCAAGTTCAATAACCGAATACACTTCGGGATGCAGTTTTTCCACTGCCAGGGACACGGCCGTGACTTCCTGCACAAACTTTGCTCCAATTTGATCCGCGATGCCGCTGCCTCCCGAGCCGGTCATGAACATACGCGTGTTGTGACGATCAATCCCAACCTCGGCTTCCATGCGTTTCAGGAATTCGAGCGTCTTCTCCGGCTGTTTCGTCTCGTGGCGCTGATAGTCCTGCCAGAGCACCTGGTCCGTAGCTGCTTCGACAACAACTGCCTTCACAGTCGTTGAACCCACGTCTAGTCCCACCAGAAATTGCGTGCTATGGTCGTGCGGTTTTTGCGTGTGCTGGATTTTCGGCTGCTCCAAGGGAGCGATCTGGATCAGCTGCGTACCCTTATGGTCGTGCATTCTTCCTCTCTTCAATCTGAGCTACCGCTCGATTCGTGGATGCACTAGAGATTCGAGGAGGGCTTCCCAACTAGTCCGGCCCTCCGCTCTGAGCCTTCTAACTCTCCTTAGTCTCCGCTGGCAGTAGCCGGAGCCACCACACCGACGCGCGACCGCTTCCAAAAACCGGTGTCCTTATTGATGCGATCGTTCACGTGGAGAATGAACTGGGCCGCTGTTCCAGCAACACCCTCCCTGTGCGGAACATGGTAGAAAGGCCGCTTCAACTCGGGATGCTCCTCAATGTATTCGCGGATTTCCTCCATGCTCTTGCCGGTGGACTTAAGGCATTGTTCGAACTCTGCCTTGGCTTTCACCTTCGCCTCTCCCAGGGCCATTTGGACACGGCTGTGAGCATTGACCTCACCCTCTCCGGAGGTTTCGATCGGGAGGAAGATCATGTCCTTGAACTTGTTCACGACTGCCGACTGGACACCATCGGACTGCGAAGAGGGCATGCAGCCGAATGGCTTCAGCGCAAGTACCATGTGGCATAGCTTGTGAACCGTGTAGTACACATTTTTGCCAACTTCGAGATGCCCTTCACCACCTCGGGCAAACTGGTTGTAGAAAGGATGAGCCATTTCCGCGAGGTCGGTTTGCGGAACTAAGTGGTGAGTGATTCCACCTAGCTGCCGAATCGTGCGGTGGTAGAAGAAGTTCCACATGCGCTCGCCGGCTCCAATTCCCCAAAGCTTCTTGTGCAAACCAATGTAGTTCGCGAACTGCTTCTTGACTTCGTACCATTCCACATTCCGATAGGGTCGATTTACCGGCCACTTCGCCTTCGCGTGCGCCTTTGCCTGATACATGAGATAAGCAACCCAGGTAGCGATCGGCTCGACCATCACCTGAGCTCCCTCGCGCTCGAGAAAGTCGAACATATGGAAGTTGCCGTCGCCTTCGGTGATCTGGGCCCAGAATTCCCCGGTGATCTTAACGAGTGGCTTAACCCGGGTGCGGTCAACTTCAATCGTATCCATCTTCTCGCGCGCCGACCGCAGGGCATTCAGATAATCCTTGCCCCACATGTGCTCGTGCCATTTACCGAACACATTGAAGGTGTTCCGCAGAACTTTATTGTTCTTGAATTTCGGCTTTGCCCATTCCGGCGCACGCTCTTCAATCTCAAATGAGTCGCGGTTCTTCAGATCCTCACACAACTCGTCCACGGCATCGTGAAATACACGATCGGTCTCGCCCTTGTTCACTTCAAATGGACGGATTTGGTAAATCAGGTCGTTAATCACATCGCCAAGGTGCATGGCATTCAGCATGCCGAAGCCGAAATCGATCGTGAACTTGAGACCGGGCTCGCCCGACGCCGCTTTAATTCCGTCGCTGTCTTTGAACAAGAGCACGCGGAAGCCGTCGAAGCCGGCATTCTTCAGTGCGAAACGATACTCAGCTTCGTACATTCCAAACCGGCAGGGCCCACAAGAGCCCGCCGTAAAGAAAACGAAGTCATCGAGAATCCGCTGACGAGACATGCCTTCTTTTTCTAGAAACTGCAAGTACTGCACCAGGTTTCCAACCGTGAAATAGGTCGGATTGCATTGTCCGTTGTTGCCAAATTCTTTTCCGGTCTGGAAGGCAGCGACGTCGGGCACTGGAAGCTTTTCGCAACGATACCCGCATCCCTGGAAGACCGCGCGGATCAGGTCTTCATGCTTCCATGTGAAGCCGCCGAACAGAATAGTCACCTGCTTACGCTGTTCAGCCGTGAAAGCGCGCTCGACTGGCCTATGAAAATGAGTTGGATGATCGAGACCGGCGATCTTGCGCAGGCGTGCACGTTCCGCGGCTAGCCGCTCTTTTATTTCAGAATCGTTCTTAATCTGGACAAGATTCGTCGCCATGTCTTCCTCCGAATGTATGGAGATTGGATTGAATTGACGAGCTAAAGAGGACCGTGCGGAAGGGCGCACACGCCAGCGTAGCGCGGCTACTCCGAATAGTGTTAAGCCTGCCACAAAACAACATTCCGAAACTCCCAAGTAGGGCTAGGAGGTTCGAGGTCTTACACCGGCGGAACTACTACGAGGGAGCTCCGTGGGCGCCGGATTGTGCAGAGGACATCCCGTTTCTTATTTGCGCAACATCCGAATCGACTAGCCCCAGTTCTGGACAAAGTGCCTTCATCATCAGGCAGAGATTTAAACTTTTGTAGCAGAACAAGCGCTCCGATTCAAGCGTCACTTGTGGAATGCACAGAACCGCACAGAGCGCCATGGAGCTATACGTTTTCCGGAGGGTTTACGCAGCTTCTCCAGATGGCGCTTTCGCTTTCACTATCTTAGGCTTCCCGTGCGCTGGACGATGGATTTCCTGCTGCACCGTCGGTCTCGGTTTATTGGGCAGTACAGGTAAATCAACGCTCCTTTTGCTGCCGGCCGACTTATAAATCGCCTGCACAACGCGCACGTCGGCCAAACCTTCGAGTCCGGAAGGTTCCGGTTCCTTGTCATTGAGAATGCAATCCGAAAAATAGGCAATTTCGGCAGCGAACTGATCTCTTTTCGGGAACTTCCTTGTCTTCGTCTTCCCATCCACGGTCAGCTGATGTTTGATTGCCTCGGCGTACTCATAAGCAGGATCTGCCCTGAGTAGCCCCTTCGTACCAATCAAGGTATACCGGCTAACATCGGCAGCGCCGAAACTGCACGTAAATGTAGCAATGCGATCCTGAGGAAAGCGCATCACCACTGATGCCATTTCTTCTACTTTCCGAAATCTTGACTCCCCATTACTTGCGGTTGTTGCAAAAACCTCCATGGGTTCGTCGCGAAAGAGGTAGCGGGCTGCATTGATGCAGTAAACCCCCATGTCGTAGACGGGACCGCCTCCCTCTGAGACGCTCACGCTGACCCGAATATTGCCCTCCGTAACTTGCTGAGCAAATTCTGACGTGAAGAGCTGCACAGTTCCGAGTGTGCTGTCCTGGGCCAATCGGATTGCCGCCAGGTTCCCTGCTTCAAAGTGGAGGCGATAGGCGATCATCAGCTTGATTCCGCCTTCATTCGCTGCATTGATCATCGCCTGGCATTCTTCCTCGGTAACCGCCATGGGCTTTTCACAAAGAACGTGCACATGCGCCTGCGCAGCGCGAACGGCATACTCACGATGCAGATGGTTTGGCAGAGCCAAATAGACTGCGTCCACCTCGGCGAGCGCAAGCTCATAGTCATCATAGGAATACACGTGCTCGAGCCGATATTGCCTGCGCAATTTTTCGCGCTTTTCGGGCTCTCCCGAGACAATCGTCGCCAGTTCGGAATTGTTTGCCGTTTTAAATGCAGGCAGGACTGCGACCTGCGCGATGTGTCCCAAACCTACGACCGCGTAGCGAATCTTGCGTGTTGACGTCGTGCGCCCGCTCATTTGACCACTCCATGCACTTAGCTGGTTAATAATCCCCAGTGCAACTTTGCTCCCAAGGCACCTTCTGTTATTGGGGGTTTTGATTTTGGTTTTTCTTCTTTCCAAATAAGCCCATTAACTGCTGAACAGTGTTCTGTTGAGAATTCTGCTGCTGCCCCTGCGATTGCGGACCTGGGGCAGGCATTTTTCCCCCGAGGAGGTTCTGCAGTGTGCCGGTAACCGACCCTGGGTTATTGAAATTTGGCATTAATCCCTTCACCTTCATTTGTGCGATCTGCTGAACATCGGGGGCAAATTTGGGATTCGAGAAAGTGCCCGTCACCAGTGCCGGAATGACTAACTCGCCCTGCTGATTTGCCAGAGCAGTTTGCATGAAGCCTCCAATACTGTTTCCACCCACCTTCTGACTGGCTGATTGCGAAAGCACCGCTGTCACTCGCAGGTTGAGGGTACTGTCTACCAGATTCGCAGTGCCCACCGCGCCCACGTTTCCGATATCAAGCTGGACTTGCAAGTTATTGGTTTGAGCGATGCCATTCTTTATCTGGATGTTCCCAGTCGCCTTGGAAATGGTTGTGACACCCGGGCTGGATTGAGACGCCGCAGTTGCATTCAAAAAGCCTGCAATTTTTGAGAGTTCATTGCTAACGTTGGCACCTGAATACTTCACATTATTGAGGTCCAAGACGACCGTGCCATTGAGCGCTTTCATGATTTCCGCTGAGTTCACGGCCTTCACCGGTCCACTGGCACGCAGATCCACATTGAGCGTGCCGTTGCCGCTCACCTTGTCAAGCGAAGTGACCCCGTATGCTTTCGCCATACTGAGAATGGCTGGAAATTGGGCGCGCGGTGCCCGCATGACTGCGTCAACCGTGGGTGTAGTCGACTGGTAATTGCGGAGCGTGAGGTGTGCATTCACCGTGGTCGCACCGGAAACAATGTTGAAGTCGTTCGATTGAATTTGCGAGGGCGTCATGTTCAGGTTCACAGACTGAATCTGTACAGGCTGCGGGATGTCTTTCCCGCTCAGTTGGAGATTACTGCCAACCACCGTCCCATTTAGAGCTGGTTTGTCCGCGGGACCGCGGACTTGAATGTTTGCGTTCACATTTCCAGTTGCGATGGTGCCCGGCGACAAGGCCACGCCCGCGGTTGCCGCCATTTTTGTGACTTCAGCAATGGAAACATTGTTTGCCTTGACGTTCAGATCCAGCACGGGCTGGGTCGGCTTCGAATTTACAGTTCCATTCATTTCAAGGGGAGTCGAGCCCAGCTTCATGATGAAATTCCGGATAGACAGTAAATCTGCGCCGAGATCGTCCGTTAAGTCATATTGCGCCGCAATCGGAAAACCCAGCTCCATGCCACGTACTTTCGCATTCTGGATTTGAGTCTCACCCTGCGCGGTGAGCTTTCCCGACTCGCTGTTGATCTTTGTTTCCCCGCTAACCGATCCATCCGTCCCATTCACTGCAGGTGAATTCAGAAACTTCGACAAGTCCCCAATGCTGACCTGTTTGAGACTTAGAGTCCCCCGAAAAGGTGTGGCTACAGGGTTGCCGCCGTTTATGGGGCCTCCCCGGCCTTGCAAACGAGCTTGCTGCGATGCGGCACCTGACATGTGTATTGACGCGTCGATCGTAAACGGCTTGTCTGGTGCAAAATCCTTGAGTGTGACGTCGATGTGGTCATATATCGAAGGAGTTTTACTGGTTTGCTGATCGAGCATAGAAATCTGCCCGTCGCGAATGCTCAGCTCTCCGAGCGAAAACTGCTGCTCGCTGGTCGCAGGCGGGGAGGTCTTCGGCGGGGTGGCGGAAGGCGGTTGCTTCGAAGGGGTTTCAGGGGCCTGCGCAGGCTGGCTCTGTCCGGCCGGATGGCCGATGGATGAAAAATTCCAAACTCCGGCTGCGTTCTTAATCAGATTTACGCTCGGCCGCTGTAGGCTGAGTGAATTAATCTCAACCTGCTTGTGAATCAGCGGCAACAGCTTGACGGATACATCCAGTTCTTGTGCCTTCACGAATGGTGTATCGGCGCTGAAGTGTGGATCGTCTCCAATCGCAGGATTTTCCACCTTAAAGCTGGGAGGCAGGACGCTCAAATGCATATCTCCAAGCGTTACCGGTCTGCCAAGGCGTTTCTCGAGTTTCGACTGAATCGTTCCGTGGTATTTATTAACGTCGAAGGTCGCGGCGAAAACAAAGATAGCCACCACGATCACAACTATGAAGATTCCTATACCAATTGCAAACCTACGCATGATTTTCCTCCCTCGGACAAGCACACGAGTGGGTTATCTGTTTCGATGAAAATTCGACCTGACCGTTTGGCCATGTAATTCATTGAGGCCGGAAGACAATCAAAGGGCCGCAATACAGGAAACCACGTACCATCTTACGCCGCTTTTCTTCCTACAGGCTTGGCTTCGGGATGGCCTTTTTCTGCGGCCGCATGTTCAATGGTGGAATTGATCTGTCCCCCGAGCAGGAAGGCAAGTCCCGTGATGTAGAACCAGAGCATTAAAATCATGACGGCTCCCAAGGAGCCATACGTTTTGCTAAATGTGTTGAAGAAATGGAGATAGCCGCGCAAGACTACTGAGGCGAACGCCCATACCAGCACTCCCACGACGGAACCAGGGGTGATCCAATACCAATGCTGTTCTTTTACGTCTGGTGCAAAGTAGTAGATCGCCGCAAACGCGAGCACTACAAAAGCCAAGGCCATGACCCACTGCAGCACACGCCCGACGATCAGGAAGGAAGGGCTCAGTCCCAAATCCCGCACCATAAGGCCCACCAACCACCCGCCTGCCAATATCAGCAGCAAAGCCGCAATGATCAGTAAAGACATCGCAATCGTTAGTCCGAGAGATATGAGGTGAACTCTGAGCCAGGAGCGTGCTTCGCGCACTTCATAAGCCGCATTGAGCGTCGACATCAACTGGGTCACGCCACCCGAACCGGATAGGAGCGCCAACAGCAGACCCAATGTTATTTTGCCACCGCCCGAATTCGCTGTAATTTCATTGAGCGTGCGGACCACGAGATGGTACGCGGCGGGCGGCACTACTTGCTGAAAATAGAAGAAAAGGTCACTTTGCAGTTTGCTGCTTTCTGATGCGAACAAGCCCAGCATCGCTACCAGGCAAAGCAGAAGAGGAAATAGCGCAAGCAGGAAGTTGTAGGCGAGCTCATAGGCGCGGTTTAACAAATCATTTTGGTTGATTCCGCCCCACACGCGCCGAGCCAGTTCACGCCAGCTCAAGCCCCCCAGGTCCCAAAGCGAGGCAATCTGTTGCTCCGTGCTTAGCACTGACTGGGACATCCATCCACCATTCAGCAAGGAAGACTTGACAACAACTTCGTTCGTACACGATGAGATGTGTTAGCGGAGCCAGGTTGTTGCGCATAAACCGCGCATTCAAAAACTCAGCAGAGCCTAATGAGGAGTCTTGCTAGGGCCAACAATGTAGATGAATATCCGGCAAATGCTGGACGCTCATGACTTGCAGCGCTGAAATCCAAGAGTTCGAGCGCGTCTGCAATGGAATCAGTTGGCGTTGCGGCGGAGGCCGGACACGGCTAGCCTCGCAGGGATTTTGGAGCATCAACCTTCCAACACTCGCAGTTCCATAAAATCCTTATGCAGCTTTCTTCCTGGGCACCTTGGCACCTTTCTTGCGCGCTTCAGATAGGCCGATCGCAATTGCCTGCTTCCTGCTTTTCACTTTGCCGCCCTTGCCACTGCGCCCAGAGCGCAGAGTACCGTGCTTCTTCCGACGCATTGCGCTGGCTACGCTCTTCCCCGCACCCTTGCTGTATCTCCGACCGCGCGATTTCTTTTTGGCTGGCATTCGTGATCCCCTTTCTTAGTGCAACTAGCGTTTAGTAGGACTATGCACATTTGGGGTTGTATCGACATCGCACCAGCTTGCTGTATCGATGGGGGCGGGACATCGCTGTAAAGGAATCTTGGCGAACCTGCACGTGAGCGGCTCAATAAACAAGCTTGTCAGGCTTGTTTACCCACGCCCTAAAGGCAGCAAGTGCCTCTTGCCGCATCATCTGTGTCGTTGGAATCCGGCGTTGGGTGTAGGGCAGAGCGATTTCCCGGTAGATGAACGAGTCATCGAAACCGATCTCGGCCGCGTCACCCGTGGTGTTAGCGAAATACACGTGCGCGAGGCGACTCCAGTAGATGGCGCCGAGGCACATGGGACAGGGTTCGCACGAAGTGTACAATTCGCAATCCAGCAGCTCAAAATTGCCTAATTTGCCGCAGGCTTGCCGGATCGCCACCACTTCCGCATGAGCCGTGGGATCGTTCGTAAGGGTCACACAATTTGCGCCCTCGCCCACAATCGTTGCGTCTTTAATAACGACCGCCCCAAATGGTCCACCACGGCCGCTTTGAACGGAATCGATTGCGAGTTCGATAGCGCGCATCATAAACTGTTTTTTCATCTCTGACATCCGCCCACACTTTCGCCCGGGCACTACTCAGGCCGCAAGCACGCGCGACCGTTGCTCCAGCCCCTTCGGGGCAACCAGTATATAAGCCCCCATTCAGTGATTCTCTATTCTGCTGAATTCGATTTGCGATCATAATGATAGAAACTTCGCATTTCCGCCGGTAGCCTCTACGGTCAAAATGTATCTGCGGATGCGCCCGAATCATGACTCTTCAGGCCTTCATCTCTCGACAGGTCGTTACGCCCGACGGCGTTCGCCCCGCCACCATCCTCGTGGAGGAGGGGCGCATTCAGGACGTTGTCGGACCGGAACGAACGCCTGCTCACGCAAAGATTCTCGATTTCGGCGATGTTGCGATTTTGCCCGGCCTAGTTGACTCTCACGTACACATCAACGAGCCCGGTCGCACCGAATGGGAAGGATTCGCGACCGCCACCCGAGCGGCGGCAGCTGGAGGATACACTCTGCTCGTCGACATGCCTCTGAATTGCCTGCCGGCCACTACCACGGTCGGCGCTCTTCAGGCGAAGCGACAAGCTGCACACGGTCAATGCCGTGTAGATTGGGCCTCCTGGGGCGGAGTAGTCCCAGGAAACCACGAAGAGATTGCGGCTCTGGCAGCTCAGGGAGTGCCGGGATTTAAATGCTTTCTCATCCATCCGGGCATTGATGAGTTCACGATGGTAACCGAGCAGGACCTGGTTGCAGCCTTACCCCATGTGGCTCAAACCGGGCTGCCTTTGCTTGTGCACGCCGAATTACCCGCTGACATTGAAGCGTCCACGGCAAAGCTGGCGGAAGCGGATTGGTCCCGTTACGCGACGTATCTGCAATCGCGGCCTGATGCAGCCGAACTGTCGGCCATTCATCTGCTTATTACGTTGTGTCGAAAATATCGCTTCCACCTTCACATCGTTCACTTGTCAGCGGCCGAGGCCTTGCCGCTGCTGCGTGCGGCACGTTCTGAGGGTCTTGCTATCAGCGCCGAGACTTGTCCACACTACCTCCATTTAACCGCCGAGACAATTCCAGATGGTGCGACCTTGTGCAAGTGCGCCCCTCCGATTCGCGGACGTGAAAACCGGGAGCGACTTTGGGAGGGACTCCGCGACCGAACGATTGACTTCGTCGTTACCGACCACTCCCCCTGTCCCCCTGAAATGAAGTGTTTAGAAAAGGGCAATTTCAAGTCGGCTTGGGGAGGGATTGCTAGTCTTTCTGTTGCGCTTCCCCTGATATATACAGAAGCGGTCGCAAGAGGCTTTTCGTTATCCGACGTAGTGCGTTGGATGGCCGAAGGGCCTGCCAACCTTGCAGGTTGTCACCTGCATAAAGGCCGAATCGCGGCCGGCTATGACGCGGACTTTGTCATATTCGATACGCAAGACGAGCTTGTCGTGAGTGGGTCCCGGTTGTACCATCGGCATCCGGTTTCACCCTATATGGGTCGAAAATTACGGGGCGTAGTAAGGGCCACGTATCTTCGTGGAACGGTGGTTTTCCAAGAGGGCTCGTTTCCGGGTCATCCTCTCGGCCGCGAGTTCCGTCGATCTTCGCTATCGCGCTCGCAGGAGGCCGGGGCTGACGTGGCTGGAGCGACAACCGCATGAGAAACGGCAACATTGTCGGCAGGTCGGTTCCGCGCAAGGAAGGCCACGACAAGGTCACTGGGCGCGCTCTCTACGTCGACGATTGGACCCTGCCCAACATGCTTTATGGCGCCACTGTCCGCAGCACCATTCCACGCGGCAAAATCAAAAACATCACTTTTGGATGCGGCATCGATTGGCAACAATTCGTTATCGTTTCCGCCCAAGATATTCCCGGGAAGAATTGTGTCGCGCTGATCGGCGAAGATCAACCGTGCTTGGCGGACGGAGTCGTCAACCATCCAGAAGAGCCGATCCTGCTGCTCGCCCATCGTGACCGGCATCTCCTTCCGAAAGCGGTAGCCGCAATCTCTATCGAGTACGAACCTTTGCCCGCTATTTTCAGCATCGAAGAAAGCGAACGCCTCTCCGAAATCATCTGGGGCGAGGAAAATATTTTCAAAACCTGCCTCATTGAAAAAGGTGACGTCCATCGCGTGTGGGAAATGGCAGACCATATCATTGAAGGAGAGTATCGAACCGGGGCACAAGAGCAGCTTTACATTGAAAACAACGGCATGATCGCCGAATTTGATCCTCGGTACGGGATTACGGTTTGGGGATCACTGCAGTGTCCTTATTATGTCCACAAATCCTTAATGAAGCTCTTCAATCTGCCAGAGGACCGGGTACGCGTTGTGCAGATGGAAACTGGGGGCGCTTTTGGCGGGAAGGAGGATTACCCTTCGATGATTGCGGGGCACGCGGCTCTTCTGGCTATCAAATCTGGGCGTCCAGTCAAAATCATCTACGACCGCATGGAAGACATGACGGCGACAACGAAACGTCATCCCTCGCGGACCCGCCACCGCACCGCCATCACTCATGATGGCCAAATCCTGGGCGGTGAAATCCAATTCACGATCGACGGCGGAGCCTATCAAACTCTCTCGCCCGTTGTCCTGTCGCGTGGGGCGATCCATGCCGGTGGACCGTACTATTGGCCAGCCGTTCGCATTCAAGCCAAGGCCGTAGCTACAAACGTTCCGCCGCACGGTGCTTTTCGGGGCTTCGGTGCCCCCCAGTCCATCTTCGCGATGGAGCGGCATATGGATGAGATTGCTCGGGTCTTACAGATATCCCCAATTGAGATCCGGCGGCGAAATTTGTTGAAACCTGGGCAGACCACAACCACGGGGCAGATCGTCAGTGAAGAGACGAATCTCGACAAACTTCTGAATCGCGCCTTGGAGCTGGCTGATTACGATTCACAAAAGGCCAGATTCGAAAGCGAGAATGCGCGCAATTCAAAGAAGAAAGGAATTGGCATCGCTGCTTTTCTTCATGGGGCGGGCTTTACTGGATCCGGGGAACGCTATCTAAGCTCTGTGGTTGGCGTGGAAGTGCTTTCCGATGGCAGACTCCGCGTGCTCGTATCCAGCACCGAATTTGGTCAAGGCACGAACACTGTGCTGTGCCAGATCGTCGCCGAAACTTTGGGGCTGGCATTCGATGACGTCCTGATCGCACAGCCGGACACAAATCAAGTCCCCAACAGCGGACCGACGGTCGCCTCACGCACTGCGATGGTCATTGGAAGGCTGGTGCAGTCTGCGGCGATCGGAATCCGGGGGACTCTGACGTCGGGCGGATTCCTCAAAGAGCATTATTCGCGTGAGGAGTTCCTCGCAGCCTGTCGTGCCTATGTGGAGAAGCACGGTCCCTTCCGCTCTCTTGCACGCTACGAACAACCCGCAGATGTCGTGTGGGACGAAGAAAAGTATTCCGGAGCTGCGTATGCCGCGTTTGCCTGGGCCGTTTACATTGCCGAAGTCACGGTAGATCTGACCACTTATTCCGTCTCAGTAGACGATTTTGTTGCTCTTCAGGAAATTGGAAAAGTTCTCCATCCTGTTCTGGCAACGGGGCAAATTACAGGAGGTGTTGCCCAGGGAATTGGGTTTGCTCTGTTTGAAAAGGTAGTCTGGGATCAGGGACGAATGCAAAATGGCCAGATGACCAACTACATCATCCCCACCTCGGCGGACCTGCCTCCGATCCGGGTTTATTTTGAGGAATGGGGAAATGCGCACGGCGCGTTCGGAGCAAAAGGAATCGGAGAGCTGCCAATGGATGGTCCCGCGCCCGCCGTAGTCAACGCAATTACGGATGCGGTCGGCGTCGCTTTGAATTCAATTCCCGCGACTCCCGAGGATATTTTCGATGCACTCTCACTAAACAACCAGGCGGGAGTCATATCCAGCACTACTGTGAACCGCGATTGATGAGCACGACTACACACCAACCACAGAAATCCGAGATCTCTTTCACCGTAAACGGCCAGCGGGCAACCGTGCATGCCCATCCCATGGAGCGATTGCTGGATGTGTTGCGGCAGCAAGTCAACCTGACGGGCGTAAAGGAAGGATGCGGAGAAGGCGAGTGTGGTTCGTGTTCTGTTCTGATGAACGGCGTTCTCGTCAACAGCTGTCTCGTTCCCATTCTCCAGGCAAACGGGGCTGACATCGTCACAATTGAAGGCCTCGCTTCCCAAGATCGACTGCATGTGCTGCAACAAGCTTTCCTCGATTGCGGAGGCGCGCAATGCGGCATTTGCACGCCCGGGATGATCCTTGCGGCGTTGCACCTTTTGAGCAAAAATCCCCAGCCGAGCCGGGAAGAGATGGGCGAAGCACTGTCCGGCAACCTTTGCCGCTGTACCGGCTATACGCAAATTGTCGAGTCTGTTGCCGAGGCTGCCCGGAGGAGCACTGGCAGGTGAGATCCAATCCGGCCGATTACGAACTGCTGGCGCCCGCAAATCTGCAATCGATTTTGTCCATCCTGGCGGATGAGCCTGGGTCTTGGCGTCCAATTGCTGGCGGCACGGATCTGATGGTGCAATATGCAGCTGGGAACCTTGCCGCCCGCAAGCTGGTGAGCATCTGGGGTCTAAGGGAACTGCGCCATATCGATGTCCTTCCGGACGAGGTTCGCATCGGCGCGGGTAGCACCTATACCGATTTGCGGGCGAACGCAATCATTGAATCTGAGTTCCCGCTGCTGTCCACGGCAGCGAGTTGGACCGGCGGGATTGCAAACCAGAATCGCGGGACCATCGGAGGCAATATCGTCAACGCATCGCCGGCCGCCGATTCGCTGCCTGCACTGCTTGTCTACGAGGCAGAATTGATTCTTGTTTCGGTTCGAGGTGAACGTCGAGTGCCGTACGTGAGCTTTCATACAGGCTATCGCCAAACGCGACTCGCGCCGGATGAGTTGGTCCTCGCAGTCTGCATGCCTCGGCGCTACTCTGAGTACCAGGCCTATGCTCGCAAAGTAGGTCCACGAAATGCTCAGGCTATCTCGAAAGTCTGCATGGCAGCTTTGTCCCGGCTTGCAGGTGGAGTCGTTGACGACATTCGAATCGCAATGGGCAGCGTCGCCCCGATCCCTCTTCGGTTGAAGGAAACGGAAAGTACGATACGGGGACATCGAGTTGATCCCGCGCTTGTGTCAATGGCTCAGCAGAGGGCCGCCGCCGAAATTCAGCCCATTGACGACATTCGATCGACCGCGAGGTATCGGAGGGCAGTCGCGGGAAATCTGGTTGCGGAGTTTCTCAATCGACTCGGCTCAGGAAGCGCCCGATGAACCCGGTGCTCGCGCGTTGGAACAGTCTACGACCAATAGACGCATCCAAAGAGATTCTGCCCTGCTGTGGTTCAAAAGCCTGGGCTGACGGAATGACGAACCGCCGGCCGATTTCCGATGAAACGGCTCTGCTGGCTGCCTGTGATGAGATATGGTGGAGTCTCTCTGAAGCCGATTGGTTGGAGGCTTTTCGCAGTCACCCGCGCATAGGCGAATCGAGAGCGCAGTCCGGGCCCGTCCGTTCAGCGAAATGGTCAACCGAGGAACAGCATCAAGTTGGCACAGCCAATGGCGATCTCAAAACCGTACTTGCGGAAGCAACCCGCAAATACGAGGAGCAGTTCCATCGTATCTTTATCGTGTGCGCGACAAATAAGTCCGCACCGGAGATCCTCGAGATCTTGCGTCGGCGCCTGGGTAACGACGAAGCAAGGGAATTACGGGAAGCGGCCGAGCAGCAGAGGCAGATCGCGCACATTCGACTAAAGAAATGGCTTTCTTCATGAAACGAATTTCTACTCACGTTCTGGACATGAACCAGGGGAAACCTGCCCAGCACGTGCCTGTGCGGCTGGAGCGGCAGCTCCAGTCCGGAGAGTGGACCCTCATCGCTAGTTCGCACACCGACGCTGACGGGCGCTGCCCTCAGTTGTTGCCGGACACCGCGGTGCTAGAATCGGGCAACTACAAATTGGCCTTTGACACCTCCAGCTACCAATCCGATAACCACGTAGAGACCTTATTCCCGGTGATTGAAATTACGTTTCGTGTGCGCGACGGAGAATCGCAATTCCATCTCCCGCTCCTTCTGAGCCCGCATGGATACACCACGTATCGAGGGAGTTGATCGATGGTCGTGTTGGCAGAAAACAATTATGGCAAGTCTCGCGTCCGCCTCGTCCATGTGAAGCGGCGTCCGGAGCGGCACGATCTTCGTGAGTGGACCATTGATATTTCGCTGGAGGGGGATTTCGAATCCTGCTTTGTTGATGGAAATAACAGCAAGATTCTCCCCACCGATACCATGAAAAACACGGTTTACTCATTGGCGAGGCGCTCCTCCGCTACATGTATGGAGGATTTTGCGCAGGAAGTTATAGCCCATTTCTTGGACCAAAATCCGCAGGTGACTCGAGTGCGTGCCGCCATATCGGAAAAACCATGGGAGCATCTTTTCGCAGGGACCGGGCCACATCCGACAACATTTGTGCAATCGAGTGGCGAACTACAGATCACGGAGGTCGGGAGGAATAGGAATGGCAGCATCAGCGTGATTTCCGGGCTCAACAATCTCCTGATTCTCAAGACGGCTGGATCAGAGTTCGTTGGCTTTTTGAAGGACTCACTGACCACTTTACCGGAGGCGACGGACCGCCTGTTGGGGACTTGTTTGTCCGCTCGCTGGACCTATGCGCCCTCGGTCCATTCCTTTCAATCATTGCGTTCCAGGATACGCGGGATTCTGGTGGGGGTGTTTGCCGATCATTCCAGCAAGTCAGTGCAGCACACTTTGTATGCAATGGGTGAAGCTGCTTTGGAACAGGTCTCCGAAATTGAGGATATACAATTGAGCATGCCGAACAAACACTGCCTTCTGGTCGACCTTTCGCGCTTCGGTCAAGATAACCCGAACGAAGTTTTCCTACCCATAGACGAGCCACACGGTTCCATCGAGGCGCGCCTGCGGCGGGGTTAGGATTCGGTGCAGAGACCAGACAAAATCAGGAAACGTGCGGAAGATGTGCTCGCTCGTTGCGCCAAACTGGCAGCTTTCAGCGAAACTCCGGGCGGCATTTGTAGGACGTTTCTATCCCCGCCGATGCGCGATTGCCACCGCGAAATCGGCGCCTGGCTGACTGCCGCGGGCGCTGCAGTAACGGTCGACGCTGCCGGAAACCTACGTGGACTGTATCCAGCTAGCCAACGCGGTACAGCGCGGTTGATACTCGGCTCTCATCTGGACACCGTGCCAAACGCCGGCGCCTACGACGGCGTGCTGGGAGTTCTTATTGCGGTCGCACTGCTCGAAAGCCTGCACGGCCAAAGCCTTCCTTTTGCCGTCGAAGTCGTCGGGTTTTCCGAGGAGGAAGGAGTGCGATTCGGAACTCCATTCATTGGGAGTCGGGCGTTGGTGGGGAGAGTTGACGACCAACTACTGAGTCTTCAGGATGCCGCTGGCGCATCGCTCCGCAGCGCCATCGAGAATTTCGGGCTGAGCCCGGCTGAACTGACCAGCGCTGTGTTGCACCATGACACTCTGGCCTACCTGGAATTCCACATCGAGCAAGGACCGGTTCTCGAGTCTCTCAATTATCCGCTTGCTGCTGTCGAGGCAATCGCCGGACAGACTCGCATGGAGTTTGTGTTCCTGGGGCGGGCGAATCATGCTGGAACCACGCCGATGCATCTTCGCCGCGACTCGTTGGCGGCGGCTGCTGAGTGGATTGTTGCTGTTGAACATACGGCACAGAAAGATCCAGACCTGGTAGCGACCGTTGGCCGCATCGATGCGAAGCCGGGAGCCACAAACGTCATTGCAGGCGAAGTCTTCGCAACTCTCGACGTGCGACACAAATCAGATGCCGTTCGCCAACGCGCAGCTGACGCTCTGGTTGAGAACGCCCTGCATATTGCCGGCCGGCGAGGTTTGTCTCTCGTTTCGCGTGTGCTTCTGAACCAGTGTGCAGTCGCGATGGATTCCTATTTGCTAACAGAAATCGACCAGGCAATTCGCATGACGGGATCTCACCCGCATCGCGTCGTAAGCGGCGCCGGTCATGATGCCATGATTCTCGCCGAAAAAGTTCCAGCGGGGATGATCTTCTTGCGAACTCCCGGCGGAATCAGCCATGATCCCGCGGAATCAGTCGATGTTGCCGATGTGACGAAGGCGATCGAGTGTGGCTTGTGTTTGCTCGATCAGCTTGCGCACTCCTTTCGCCTGCAAGAAAGGATGAGCCGTGCATAATCTGGGCCATACGCGCAGCTCTCGCAAACACGACCACCTCTTTCTGACGCCCGATTCCTTCGTTCGCACCACTCTTCCAGGCATGCAGTCATGCTTGGCAATTGTGCACGCAAGTCCGGCCATCGGCGCCCGGTTTACGCAATACACCGCGGAATTTGAACCCGGCGGCGAGCTCGGGCCGACTAACGCTCAACGCTTCATTTTTGTGCTGGAGGGCGAACTGCAAGTGGAAGCTGTTGGCAAAGAGAGCACAATCAGTGCTCGCGGCTATGCCTACCTGCCGGAAGGGCTTGCACATCGAGTGTCGGCATCGAACCTTTGTCGCGCCGCCGTTATCGAGAAACCATACCGCCCACTCGACTCAGTTGACGCGCCTGCAGCCTTCATCTCTCACGAGGACGCTGTCGCTTCCCATCCGCTCGATAACGATCCCGACCTCCAGGTGAAATGTCTACTGCCTGATACAGTGAGTTTTGATTTTGCCGTGAACACGATGGTCTATCAGCCTGGAGCGTCTCTGCCTATGGTCGAAATGCACGTTATGGAGCATGGGCTACTCATGCTCGAAGGTGGCGGGATCTATCGCCTGGGGGAATCGTGGTATTCAACTTCCGCCGGCGATTTCATCTGGATGGGGCCATGGTGTCCGCAATGGTTCGGAGCCATCGGAAAAGTTGCGGCGAAGTATCTCATCTACAAGGATTGGAACCGCCACCCGTTGCTCGATGAACTTCGATGACTGTCGACAGCATAAAAGACCGCCTGAGCACGGAGATCGAAGAGTTGGCAACTATCTCCGACGCCGACCCTCCCGCGGTCACTCGAGTTGTTTTCACGCCGACCGATCTCAAGGCACGCGCCTGGCTGCGGGCCCGCTGTGAGCAAGCCGGCCTCGCGATGCGGCAAGATCCCATTGGAAATCTCTTCGCTCGCTGGCAAGGATCTGATCCGGATGCTCCAGCCATCGGCACCGGATCGCATATAGATGCGATTCCAAATGCCGGAAAGTACGACGGCGTGGTTGGTGTTTTAGGAGGTCTGGAGGCCATTCGCACGTTGCAGCTTCGGGGATTTCGCCCAAGGCATTCGATCGAATTGCTCGTCTTTACTTCAGAGGAGCCCACGCGTTTCGGTGTCGGCTGTCTCGGAAGCCGCTTATTGTCCGGCTCTCTCTCTGCTGATGCGGCGAGAAAACTTGTCGACCGCGACGGCAACACCGTCGAGCAGGCGCGTCGAAATGCAGGTTTGTCCGGTGAACTCGAAAACGTGAAGCTGTCCGATGACTACTACAAGGCGTTCGTGGAACTCCATATCGAGCAAGGGCCGTTGCTCGAACAACACAAAATCCCGGTCGGAATCGTGACCAGAATTGCGGCTCCAGCCAGCCTCCGCGTATTTTTCGAGGGTGCGGGTGGCCACGCGGGCGCAGTCCTCATGGCGGATCGCAAAGACGCTCTTTGTGCAGCCGCTGAACTGATTCTGACCATCGAAGATTCGGCTCGCAACAGCGGTGCACCCGATACGGTAGCGACTGTCGGTATGTGCGATATCTTCCCGGGCGCGGTCAATAGTATTCCTAGCCGCGTGCAGTTGAGCGTGGACATCCGTGACACCAATCTCTCCCGCCGTGACGCAGTCCTTCACGCACTGGGCAATGCCTGCGGCGCGATCCAAGCCAAACGAGGCGTTGGCATCCGCCAAGAACTACTGAACGCCGACGCCCCCGCCGAGTGCGCTCCAGCCATCGTTGAGGCGCTTTTGGAGGCATGCAGAAAGCTTCGATTGCCCTCCCTTCCCATGGTTAGTCGGGCGTACCATGATTCGCTTTTTATGTCGCGCATTGCACCTGTAGGCATGTTGTTCATCCCTTGTCGCAACGGTTATAGCCATCGACCGGACGAATATGCGTCTCCGGAAGACATTGTGAATGGAACGCTTGTACTCGCCGAAACGCTTGCAGCGCTTTCGGCGTGAGCTCAGGTTGAAAGACTGGGCCCCACACTTCCGCGGTGTCAGGCGAGTTCCAGATTTATGCTTTCGTGAGAGAGGAGCGGATTCTGGCGTAACCGGGCTTGATGGTGGAGTAGATGAAATTGATACGCCGATCATAGGGCAGGAAGGCGCTCTTCATTGCATTGATGGTGATCTTCTCGAAGTCGTCGATAGACAGCCCGTAGGCATCCTCAGCCGCCGCGAACTCCTTGCTCATCGTCGTGTTGCTCATCAATCGGTTATCGGTGTTGAGCGTAACCCGAAACTTCTCCCGGAACAGGACCCGAAAGGGGTGCTCCTCAAGGCTGCGCGCAGCGCCAGTATGCACGTTGCTCAGCAGGCAGATTTCCAATGGAATACGCTTGTCGAGAACATACTGCGCAAGTTCACCCAACTTCACGACCTTGCCATCTGCGACCGCAATATCGTCGATCAGCCGTGTCCCATGTCCGATTCGATGCGCTCCGCAATATTGGATAGCCTGCCAAATTGATTCCTTTCCGTAACCTTCTCCGGCGTGAACCGTAATATTGAAGTTCTGTCGCTGAATATAATGAAACGCTTCTACGTGCTTCTTTGGAGGATACCCGCCTTCCTCGCCCGCCAGATCGAAGCCGACGACACCACGTTGCCGAAAATCGACCGCTAGTTCCGCCATGTCCAGCGAGACGTCCATGTTGCGCATGGCGCAGATGATCAATCCAGACGATATCCCAAAATCTTTTCGGCCCCGCTCCATGCCCTTGAGCACCGCGGAAACCACCTGTTGATGTGTGAGTCCCCTTTGAGTGTGAAAAATCGGAGCGAAGCGGGTCTCGAAATAAATAACACCGTCGAGACTTAAATCCTGTGCCTGTTCATAAGCGACGCGCTCAAGCGCCTCCTCGGTTTGCATCACGGCAATGGTATGCGCAAACCCTTTCAGGTATTCCGGCAGGCTTCCCTGGTTGGCACCGCGATGGAACCATTCTCCTAGAGCAACGGGGTCCTCGCTGGGCAGGAGCATGTAGTGGATGCTCTTCGCCAAATCAATGACTGTGCTCGGCCGGAGCACCCCATCCAGATGCTCATGCAAAAGAACTTTGGGGAGACTCTTGAGAACTCCCTTATCGATGCTCATCGAATAACCTACGTTTCCTAGTCTTGCCCGATGTCCTCGTTCCAAACGGCCGGATTCTTGCGGATGTATTCACTCAAGAGCGACGCGCACTCCGCGGAGTCGAGATCAACCATCGGCACGCCAAGAGAGCGGAGCCACGCGAACCCTCCCTGAAAGTTCCGGCTCTCTCCGACAACCACCCCGCCAAAACCAAACTGCCGAATCAAGCCGCTACAATACCAACACGGCGCCAGGGTGGTCACCATTGTCAAACCTCGATAGCTGCGTTGGCGCCCAGCATTGCGGAACGCGTCGGTTTCAGCGTGGAGAGATGGATCGCCATTCTGTACCCTGCGATTATGACCACAGCCGACAAGACGACCATTTGTCTCAAAAATCGCAGCTCCAATCGGAATGCCCCCTTCAGCCAGTCCTTTTTTCGCTTCCGCCAACGCAACCGCGAGCATGGAAAGGTGATCAGGCTTAGCCATACATTTCATTATATTGACATTAGACCTCGCCCATCGCTGGCTGGCTGATTAAAAGGTTAACTCAGCGGTAAGAGACTAAAAGTCAATGGCGTCGTTCGCCTGTTTCAGCGCCCAAGTATCGCGAGGAAGTCTATTGGAGGAAGAGTTGAAACTATCGCACACCTGCCCGATGATCCGCGATCGTATGGGTCAGGGCGGACTGGCAGCCGTGGAGGCAGTATCGAAGAACGGCCCTGGCGCTCTTATCGCTCTTTTACCAAAAACTACCCGCGCATGAAATATAAGCAGGAGCACTCCTTCGTCGCTTTGCTGGGATCGCGGATTGCCCAGACAAACAAGCTGCTGCTCTTTGACTATCGCTCCTGCCCTTGGCGGTGTGACTCTTCGTCGCCGAATCGCACAAATCAAAACACGAACTTCAAAGCAAACTGGATCAGACGTTCCGGTGAAGCGACACCGCCCTGCACCGTCGACGTGATTACACCGAATCCGTTATTCCCAGAGCCCGTAGCGGTACCGTTGAAGCCGGTCCCTGGGGGAGAAAAATACGGGTGGTTGAACAGGTTGAAGAACTCGGTGCGGAACTCAAGACCCGTTCTCTCGGTGATTGTTGTCCGCTTGAATACCGCGAAATCAAAGTTGTTGATTCCGGGAGTCCGGAGTGTTGCATCTGTACGTGACTCGCTGCCGAAGCCCCATTGGGGCGGGGCCGCAAAGCAGGTCGTGTTGAACCACTGCGAGATGTGTTTGCCGCCAGCAGATTTGCTGCATCCGGAAACAACATCCGGACGAACATTGGCGACGCCCAGGTTGGCGTTCTCTAAAGAGGTTCCCGCGCCAGCCCAAGTGAGCTTGAGTGGAAAGCCTCGTTGGAAAGTGGTAACGCCGTCAATTCCCCAACCAGAAACCGCCTTGTCCGCTACTCCGCTTAGGTTGGCCGCGAACTTCCTACCATGGCCAAAAGGAAGGTCAAGGACGTAGCTGATCACCAGACGTTGCGAAACATCCTGAGAGGAAAGAGACTTTTCCCCTTTCAGGTTGTTCCAGTCCTGGACCTGTCCGACGCCGCCAGTAGGACCTTCCAACCAACTCGTCAAGGTATCGGTGTTGGTCAACAGTTTTGCGTTGGTATAAGCCACCAACAGGGTGCCGCCGCCGGCAAACCGCCGCGTCACTGTGGCCTGTAAAGAGTTATACGTACTGTCGCAGCAGCCATATCCCGCCAGATTCAAGTCATTGTATTGGGGGTAGCGCCGATCAAGCTGACCGGTAATGACTGTGGGTCCGCTGAGGTTCGGCTGGGGACTTCCTGCCAACGGATTGGGAACTTGTTGGTGAATGGTGACAAAACCGTTCGCACAGCCGACAGGATCGGCAGCACCAGCACAGGGGCCAGCGATTGCTGTGTTGAATTCGCTCGCGGCCGTGGCCACAAAGGAATCCCCAATCTGATTGAAGTGAGTCGAGTACTGCTGTAGATGCACGCCGTGCGAGCCGGCATAGGCCACATCCGCGAAGAAGCCTCCAGGCAACTCACGTTGGATGTCGATGTTATATTGCTGAACATACCCGTACTTAGCGTTGAAATAGGGCGCCAGCGTGGGAGAACCGTTCTTGGCGACGAAACCCGATACGTTGGGTTGCGGATTTCGTCCGGGCGGCAACAGGATTCCCTGAGCGCCGAACGGGCCGCTGTTATCAGCGCAGGAGAAACTGGCAAAGGTAGTACCCGCCAGCGTGCAGTTCGTTCCATTCAGCGTACTGAACGGGGTTGTGAAGGAATTTGTGGTCGCCGTGAATCCGGTTGTCGCCAAGTCTACGACGTCATTGTCGGGATTAAGCCCAAACGAGACGTAGTTCGGAATGTAGAAGATGCCGTAGCCACCCCGGATCACGGTCTTCTGGTCAAACGCGTACGCAAAGCCGAGGCGCGGCGAGAACGCCTTCTTATCCATGGGAATATTGTTCGGGCTGCTGTTGCGGCCGGTTTTTACGAGGAACGCATCGCCTGGACAGGGAGAACCCGGCGTCCCTCCGCACCCCGTAACGGTAGCATTGGTAGCGGCGGGGTCCCAATAGGTAAGCCGGTTGAAGCGCTCCGACCACGGCCCTTGCAACTCGTAACGAAGGCCCAAGTTGAGGGTGAGCTTATTGGTTAAACGAAAAGTGTCGTCAAGGTAGAAAGCACGATAGACCTGCTTACCCGCCGTCTGAGCTGGAACCTGAGCAACTCCTTCCGTCTGATTTACGAAAGAACCTTGGTTTTGCGCCAAGCCTAACAAGAAGTCGGCGAACCCGAATCCAGATCCATCTGTCGCCGACGGGCCGGACGACGTCCAGTTCCCAGCAAAAGCAAATGCGCCGCTGGCAATATTGGTTTGGAAGTAGTTATCCAAGCCCAGCTCGAATTGAGCGCCCGCCTGCAACGTATGCTTGCCCCGGATCATGGTAAGCGCAGGCGAGAGATTGTACTGCGTATTGTGGTCTCCGATGGCGCTGTTGCCCTGTGACTTTCCGGTGTCGTTGGGGAACAGGAAAGCTGGCGTGGGCGGAGTGCGCATGCTTGCCGGTGGAGTGTTGTAAGCGGAAGTCCAACCCAGCTTTGTCAAATCAAAACCCGAAAGAATGGGCGCCCGCGCGTAGACAAAGCGGCTCCCAGAGAGGTTAACGTCGAGAATGGTCGTCGGCGTAAACGTGTGGTTCACGTCGATGACGAGCAGCTTGCTATGGTAGAGTTCCGCGCAACGATCCTGGCAGAGACCCGTCCCCAACGGATTGGTGGGGAGGTCGGTCAAACCGTAATATGCAAATCTTCCGAACAAGCGGGTATTCGCTCCGATGTTCTGATCGCCTCGCACGACGAACTCGTTGGTGTTACCGCCCGAGGCGGCCGCGCTGGAGAAATTGTTCACCGTGCCGGGCTGCGTAGGAGCTGGATAGTAAAGCTTCCCCAACACACTTGCTGCCTGGCTGAACTGTGCGCTCGGAATGCAATTTCCCGGGCAAGTTGGATTGCCCGCGTCCAGCCCATAAGGCTGCCGCCCTCCTGGGGAATTCACGGTGTAGGGATTGTAAATGCGGCCCCCCACGTCATTGCACACGCCGTTTGTGAAGCCCGCGGTGCACAGCGCCGAGAAATCTCCCTTCAACATTCCAGTCGCGGGAACGGTGGTGGTGAAAGGTGCTCCTGTCCGCTGCCGGTATTGTTCCCAGCTCGTGTAAAAGAAAGTCTTGTTCTTAATGACCGGCCCGCCAACCTGAATCCCGTACTGGTTCTGGACCCACGGTGGCGGAGTGTTCTTCTGACCGTTCTCTAACTGTTTTTGCTTATGGAAGTACTCGTTTGCGTTTAACACCTTGTTGCGGAAGAATTCGTAGGCCGAACCGTGCCAACTGTTTGTGCCGGGCTTCGTACTCAGGTTCACGATGCCGCCGGAGAACTTACCCCATTCGGCGCCCAAATTGTTGTATTGCACCTTGAACTCGCCCACGGAGTCCTGGGTTGGAATGATGATCGGCAAGTTGATGTAGCCGATATTCAGCGGCTGACCATCGAGGTATTGTGCGCCCTGGTTCGCGAATGAACCTCCCACCTGGTAATTGCCCCAGCTGAACGGGTTCTGCCCCACCGGCGAACCACCCGACCCGCCCTGGGCCACAGCCGCGGGAGAGATCGTGATTAGATTAAAAATATTTCGTCCGTTCAGCGGAAGCTCGTTGGCTTTGCGCTGTTCCACCACCTGACCGAGCGAGGACGTCTCCGCCTGAAGAAGGGGAGCCTCGGAGGTGACTTCGACCGTCTCGCTAACCTGGCCAACAGTTAGACTCACATCGATTTTTGAAGATTGGTTCACCTGTACGGCGATGTTGGACAGCGTGGAGCGCTTGAAGCCCGGCTTCTCGAAGTCAATCCTGTAGGCGCCGGGGATCAGGTTGACGAAGGAATACTGTCCGTCAGCGTTCGTCGGTTGCGTGCGTATCTCTGACGTGCCCGCGTTGGTCAAGGTGACATTGGCACCACTGATGGCGGCCCCTGAAGGATCCGTGACCGATCCTGCGATGGAGCCGTAGGTGCTCTGCCCAAGCGCCAACGTTGAGCAAAGAAGCAGAACAGTCAGCGAAATCCCTACTTTCGTGCAGAGACGGAACCTCACGTTGAACATATGTGCCCCCAGCGCCTTTGCGGCGGAAGTGTGCGAAGTAACTTCGACTTTGCAATGTGAATTGATCCCGGACGAGCCCCACGCCGAAACCTTACTGATAACGAATACGCGCCGCGGAAGAGTTTTGTACCAAAAAGGGGAAACTCTAGTCGTCGAACTGGTTAACTCGAATACGTATGCTGCCCTGAATGGTCACCAGGGATGAACTCAGGCAAGGAGCTTCTTTAGGGATGATTTACTTCTTTGCGAAGCAAAGCATACAGAAAGGGCTTGCTGGTGGGTTTGGGACTACCGCCATGCGGCTCGATCGTGACGAACACCGCGTCGATTTCCTCCAACTGTTTCGCATCATCGAAGCGCATCACCCAGCGGTGATTGGATTCGTTATCGAGATAAAGAATCCCCAGGCTCTTAGGTCGACCTTGCGTGCCCTGAGCCATCTCCTTGCGTCCCCAAACCTGAAAAGCATTTACGTTCTTCATTCCAGGATCAAGATCGAACGCGTAAAAAATGAGTGACTTGCCTTGTGTATAAAATATCCGTCCAAAGGACTTACGCGTACGGCTCCGGCTGTCTACGTCGTAAACATCGGCAATGTAAAGATGCCTCGCACCCATCAGTTCCCGGATATCCCGGTCCGAAGCTAAATACTGTTCATCATCTTTGATTTTGTGTTCCTGATCCCGAGTCGCAGCCGTGAGTTCGTCGATCTTTGATTCCAGGGACACGGTCCGAAGCATGACCTTGTCACGCTCGGCACGTAGGCTGGCAAGTTCAGCGCGGATACTCTGATTGGCCTGCTCGAGTTCTCGAAGCTGGACGCTCAGGCTGTCGCGCTGCTCCGATAAGTCCCGCATCTGCTCATCCGTGCGGTACTTGGCGGCTGCGGTATCGTTCACTCGCTCCGTCATCGCGCGCAACGCGGACTTTAATTTTTCGGATTCCTGATCGTTTCGCGAGTTCTCCTGCTGTAGGCGAAGAATCTGCCCGGTTTGGGCACTCAATTGATCCTGGAGCGATTTTTTCTCTGCTGTGAGCTGCTGGAAGCGGTTTTCAGACAAGGCCATTGGGGACGCACTGGACGGCCTCCGCGTGCCCACATGGTAGGCTCCCACGATCAACAGCATCAGACACAGGGCAACCGCTGCGCCCGCAAAAGGTGTGTACCTGTTCCCGAGGTCCGCCCATGAAAACGGAAACCACTTCGTCTTTGAAGTGCCCACTTCCTCGCGAATTCGGGCAAGTAACTTCCGGCGAGTCGCGGTAACGTCCCAGGCGTTATCTTCTTGCACATCAGCGTGCATCGCGGCAAGCTCGGGCATTCCGACCTGGGCCAGCAAGCGGTACTGATCGTGCACTTCGCGACATTGCCCGCAAATCTGGAGATGAGAGCGCAGGTCCGCCAATTCGGCAGAGCCGAGTGCCCCGGCGTTCGCCAGGGCGCTGAGTTCCTTGTATCGCTCATGGTCACAATGGCTATTCGCCATCGTCATAGAGACCGTTTCTCCCACATTTTTCGCACAAACGCACTTTTGCGCAATCTTTCAAGCCCGCGATAAAAATGATGACGGACATTACCCAAGGGCTCATTTAACCGCTCGCTGATCTCTCTCAGCTCAAGCCCTTGGAAGTAAAACAAGTCAAGCGTACGGCGCTGAATCTCGGGGAGTTCTTCAAATGCCCTTTCCAGATGCAGCCGATTCATCTCGGCTCCGATCTCCCGCTCGACGTCCGTGCGGTCCAACAGAGTATCATGCAGAGGATCGATGTCTGTACCAACGTAAAAACCACGACGCGCTAGGTGCGCCTTTCGGTCGAGCGCTCTGTGGAAGGCAATCTGCACGATCCACGCTTTTGCGCTGCCTCTGGAGGGCTCAAAAAGCATAGACTTCCGGTAAACGTAGAAAAATACATCCTGGACAATCTCTTCCGCTTCGCCGTAATCGCGAAGAATGCGCAGCGCAATACTCAGTACCAGGTGGGCGTAACGGTCAAACAAACAATTGAGGGCGGTTGAGTCCTGAGCTTGCAGCCGGGCCATTGCGTCTTCATCACTTTGGCCTTTTATCTCAACCTGTTCCGCTATCGTGACGGGATTTTTCGCGGTGCCGGCCCGAATGAATGGCAGCGCTAGTGCACGTCCTTGCGGGGGAGAGCTCATACTAGCATCTCAAAAATCAAATTGCCCAAGCCACGAGTCATCCCGTCGGAGGTTCGACGAGGAACTCCGAATAGCTCGCAGACGATACACCACCCACCTCGGCACTTTCACGAAAAAAGTGATACCCAGCAAATTATCCTCGACCTGGTACACATTCCCACTCGTTCACGTATTTATTGGGTGAGAAAATCTTAGACCTTGGCGAATCCTCTGAGGGTGAGGCAGCGCATCAAATTTCCCGTTGCACATCAATGTTTTACGGACTTGGCGTGAACGGGCTCTGCTTCCGCCCTTCGCATTAGACTTGATCCCTTCAAAGCGTATGTTGTATAGACTGACCACCCAGATCCTCGAGGCTGAAACGGGGAACCCTCATGCCTAGAATCACGGGCCTCGCAGCGCTTTTCAGTCTCACATGGGCGATCTCGCTTCATGCCCAATCTACGAATGCGTCTCTGACTGGGCGCGTCACCGACCCCACCCGCGCCGTCATTGCCGAAGCCAGGGTAATCGTTATCAACACGGGAACGGGCGTTCGCTACGAGGGGATTACGAACCAGACGGGAAGCTATTACGTTACTGATTTGCCACCCGGTGGGTATCGCATTGAAATCGAAAAAATTGGCTTCAAGGCAGTCATCAAGACTGACCTCATTCTGCACGTTCAAGACGCGCTCGAAGTCAATTTTGAGATGGTGTTGGGTTCCGCCCTTGAAAGCGTAATGGTAGAGGGCGAAACGCCTTTGCTCGACACCGAATCTTCTACGATGGGCACCGTTGTGGAACAGCGCAAGGCCAATGAATTGCCTTTGAACGGGCGCAATGTTTTCAATCTGATCGAATTGGCTCCGTCGGTGGTGCCGCAAGGCAGCTCCACCGGAACCCCGGTTGGAGTGAATCCGTTCGGCTGGGGAAACTACCAGGTCAACGGATCTTTTGGCAATCAGAGCGCAGAGTACCTCGACGGTCAGCCACTGAACATCGGGTATATCAACTTGCCTGTTCTCATTCCCATACAGGATTCGATTCAGGAATTCAGAGTTCAAACCAGCAACCTGGGTCCGGAGTGGGGCAAATTCGCCGGTGGTGTCACCAACCTCAGTACGAAAGGAGGCACGAGTTCGTTGCACGGTGAAGTTTACGAGTATCTTCGTAATAAGATCTTTAACGCGAACGATTACTTCCTGAAGGCTGCGGGTAACCCCACACCACCTTGGGTGCAGAACCAGTTTGGGGCGGAGATCGGGGGACCGTTCCGACTGCCGGGCCAACGCCAAGCCAAAGCTTTCTGGTTCCTTAGTTGGGAAGGGTTTCGGCTGCGCACTGCGCAACCGTTCACGACCACTGTTCCAGATACAAAACAACTAAACGGTGATCTATCTGAAATCTGCAGATCGGGATTTACGAATGGGATCTGCAATGACAGGGGACAAGACGCTGTCGGAAACGCAGTGGTGATTGATCAGATTTATGATCCCTGTGCCGGCATTGTGAACGCCCAGGGTGCATGTCCGGGAAGTACGGCGACTCCCATACCGTTCCTCGGCAATTTCATACCCGCGAATCGAATCAACCCGACTTCAAAGCAGTTGCTGAATCTCTGGCCGGCACCCACAAAAGCCGGAGCACTTGCGAATAACTTCACCACCGCCGCTAGAACCGGAGGAGATCAAAACCAGGTCGTCGCTCGTGTCGACCAGGACATTACCTACAAACAGAAGCTGTTTGTTCGAATCAATTATTGGAACATGCTCGATCTGCCCATCGATCCGCTTGGCACCGGGCTGTGCGCGGACCGTTGCGCCGAGAGATATTCGACCCACGCAGTCGCAGCTGTATACAATTACAGCATTTCTCCCACCTCAAGTTTCGATTTCAGCGCCAGTGTGAGTCGGTTCAAATACAACCGCACACCCAAGAATGCGGGATTTGACCTTACTTCGATCGGCTGGCCCGCGAGCTATGACACCAGCATTCCCGCCTTCATGCGAACACCTCCTACCCCATGTGTGGCCAATGTCGCCGACAACATCATGTGTACGCAGGGACAGAGTTTCATACAGGATCGCAATACCCAGTTCGATCTTTCACCTCGCGTCACCATGATGCAAGGCCGACATCAATATCAGTTCGGCTTGCAGGTCGAGCTTGGCCGGGACAACTACAGTCAGACCAATGTTGCCAGCGCCGCTTTCGATTTTTGTGCTCCCGGAAAAGCGTGCTTCACCAGCCTGCCCGGGATTTCGGGCACCGGCTTTTCTTTTGCCGATTTTCTGCTCGGCTATGCCGACAACTTCAGCAATTTTGAAAATCATTTTTTCGATCAGGCTGTAGTGCCGGGTTTCACTGCAGGACAGCAGATTTATCGGGCGTTCTACTTCGGCGATACCTGGCACGCAACCAGCAGACTGACCTTGAATCTCGGGCTTCGTTACGAACTCCAGGGACCGTGGTCAGAGAGGTTCAATCGATTGTCGTACTTCGATCCCAGCGCTACGAACTTCCTGACTCGATACCTGCCGCCAGGCTCCGCGCCCGTAAAGGGAGATGTCTTTCTGGTCGACCCTCGTTCAAGAAACAATATTCCGTTGGAGAAATTCGCTTTCTCGCCGCGCCTCGGTTTCGCGTTTGCCATCGATCCGAAGACGGTAGTGCGCAGCGGGTATGGAATCTTCTGGGTGCCCAACTATGTTTCGTTCGCGCTGAACCCGTTGAACGATATGGTCAACGCCGCTTCCACGACGTTTACCGGCACACTGGATGGAACGCACCCGATAAACACCATTGCCCTGCCCTTTCCTGACGGGATCTCTGCGCCTCCGGGCCGCGGTCTTGGAACTCAGGGAACGCAGCAGTACCTCACGCAAGTCGTGCAGTCGATCACCGAGGCAGACCGCAGGAATCACCCCGAGGCTTATGTGCAGCAATGGAACCTGAACGTCGAACGGGAATTGCCCCAAGGCTTCGTGCTCTCAGCGGCGTACGTCGGCTCCAAAGGTACTCACCTTGCCCAATACTCGCAGCAGATTAACCAGATCTCCGATACATTGCTCGCGCAAGCTGCTGCTCAGGTGAATCCCGCGCTGCCCGATCCGAGACAACATGTCAGTATTCTCGAGTCAGTGCCGAATCCTTTTTTCATCGATGGCAAAGCGCTGGCTCTAACCGCATCCACGACGACGGTCGGACAGTTGCTTCGACCGTATTCGCAATATACCAGCGTCCAACTTGCTGGTCAGGGATCGTATGGCAGCATTTATCACTCGCTACAACTCACGGTGCAAAAGCGGTTCGCAGGCGCAGGGTCAGTTCTGGTTGCCTATACCAATGCCAAGCTCATCAGCGATACTGACACCCTCACGTCGTGGCTCGAAACCGGAGTAGGCAGCACCCAAGACAATTACCATCCTCGTGCCGAACGTTCTTTGTCTTCGCAAGATGTTCCGCAACGGTTGGTCATCAGTTATGTTCTCGACCTGCCATTTGGCCGCGGCAGAAGGTTTCTTCCCGCTGTCCTGGGCGCAACCGACAAGCTTGTTTCCGGGTGGGGCGTGGACGGAGTAACAACGTTCCAGCGTGGCTTTCCGCTAATTTTCAGCAATGGTCAGGCCAATGGCACCACGCTCTTTGGCGGAGGGTCTCGCCCCAATTTTGTCCCCGGCTGCCACGCTTCGGTCTCCGCGCCCGATTCGTCGCGATTAGGCAATTTCAATGACCCCACCGCGCCACGATGGTTTAACACCGCCTGTTTCACGGCGCCTGCTGATTTCACTTTCGGCAATGAGCCGCGCGTCGATCCCCGGCTGCGTTCTCAAGGGATTAACAATTTCGATTTCGCATTATTTAAGAAGACCACGTTTGGCCGCGACGGTAATTTCGCATTGGAGTTTCGTACAGAATTCTTCAATCTCTTCAACAGAACGCAGTTCGCCCCTCCCAACACGACTTGTTGCACCTCGAACAACAAAAATTTCGGGGTAGTCACAAGCACGGCGGCTGGAACGAATCCGCGATTGATCCAGTTCGCGTTAAAGTTTCTGTTCTAAGCAATATGGAACGAGAATGATGCATCGGCTCAGGTGGCGTTGCTGTTCTGGCTTGCTGGCTCTGGCCTCGGTCGTCGCATCCTCTATGCCAATTTTTGAAGTATCCTTGCCTCGCGGCCTGGATTTCACACACCGGAACTCTCCTACCACTCAGAAATACCTGATCGAAACCATGGGCGGCGGCGTCGCCTTACTCGACTACAACAATGACGGATTGCTAGACATATTTCTTGTGAACAGTGGGCAGCTCACCAGTCCGATGCAAACTCCAGAAACATTCGATCGACATGATCCGCAGTATTGGAACCGCCTTTACCGGCAAAACCGCGACGGTAGTTTTACCGATGTCACCGCCGCCGCCGGACTGTCCAATGCGGGAGACGGGAACTACGGCATGGGAGTGGCCGTGGGCGATTATGACAATGACGGATACCCAGATCTTTATGTCACCAGCTACGGAAAGAATGTTCTCTACCACAACAACGGTGATGGAACGTTCACGGATGTGACGGCAAAAGCAGGGGTCGCTGGCGGCGGGTGGTCGGTTTCGGCAGGGTTCTTCGACTATGATAATGACGGAAAACTGGATTTATTTGTCACCCGCTACATGGAGTGGGACACCAAGCACAGCAAAACCTGTGGCGGGGAGTGGCACACGTATTGCCCGCCTGAAGAGTTTCCAGCTACTACAAATATTCTGTATCACAATAATGGCGACGGAACGTTCACCGACGTCAGCCAGCGCTCGGGAATCGCCGCGAAAAAAGGGCGGGCACTGGGTGTGGCATTCGCCGACTACGATGATGACGGCTTTACAGATATATTCGTTGCCAACGATGGGATGCAGCAGTACCTCTTCCACAATAATGGAAATGGGACCTTCACCGAACGTGGGCTCGAAGCCGGAGCGGCTCTATCGGAAGATGGCCGCAGACTGTCCGGAATGGGAGTGGTTTTTCAAGACTACGACAATGATGGGCGGCCTGACATAATCGTCACCGAGTTGCCCAGAGAGATTTACGGTGTTTACCACAACGAGGGGAATGGCTTGTTCACCTATCGAAGTCTTGAGGCCGGTCTCGGCGTCCTCTCGAGCGGAAGCTCCGGTTGGGGAGTTGGCTTGGAAGATTTCGACAACGATGGATGGAAAGACCTGTTTGTCGCCCAGGGACACGTGCTGGACAACGTGGAGCAAATCGATCCTTCCCTCCACTACCAGGAGTTGCCTCTGCTGGCTATGAACCAGCGCGGGCGATTTCAGAAAGCGGATGCGGGTATGTCTTCACCCTGGGCTGCGCGCGGTGCCGCCTTCGGTGATTTGAACAATGATGGACGCGAGGACGTGGTGATGACAGTCCTTGGCGGTCATCCACAAGTCTTCCTGAACCGTGCACCCAAACAGCATTGGCTTGTCGTGACGCTTCGCGGTACTTCCAGCAATCGTGACGGACTGGGTGCGCGTGTGCGAGTCAACGGACAGACTCGATTCGCAACCACTGCCGGCAGTTATCTTTCGGCGAGCGACAAGCGCCTTCATTTTGGGCTCGGATCAGCTGAGACTGCCAAGATTGAAATTGCCTGGCCATCGGGTATCCATCAGACTCTGAATGACGTTCACGCGGACCAGTTTCTGGAGGTCCGTGAGCCGGAGCGACCGTGATTTGGGCCGTTCTATGCTTTCTGCTCGCATTCCAAGGCCCATCTTCCGAAGCGCTGCGGCACATGCAGGCTGGTACCGAAGCGGAGAAGAAGCGACAGTTCAGTGTCGCCATCACAGAGTTCCGCGAGGTCACCAGGTTGGAACCCACGGTACCTGACGGTTTCGTTCGCCTTGGCCAGGCGTTATTGGAGAACCACGACTTTGGAGGCGCGATTCCGCCTCTGAAGCAAGCCTTGAAGCTAAATCCTGAACTGTCAGCCGCCCATCAACTGCTGGGTTACGCACTCCTCGCTCAGGGATACGCCGCGGAGGCCGTGTCTCATTTGCAAAAGACGGATGACAAAGCTGCGCTGGGAATCGCGCAGCTGGAGGCTGGACAACTTCCGGATGCCGTCGTCAATTTGCAGGCAGCTCTTGCTAACCGTCCCAACGATCCTGATCTGCTTTACTATTTCGGACGCGCGAGCGGACTACTCTCCAAGCAATCCATCGACACGCTGCTCGCGAATTATCCTGACTCTGCGCGCGCCCATCAGGCTATGGCCGAAAACTATTATGTCTTGCGGCAGATGCCACAGGCGGAAAAGGAATTTCAGGAGGCGATCCGGCTCCGACCAGATACCCCGAGACTTCATCTCGAACTAGGGCTCGTGTACGCGGGCTCTTCGCAATGGTCAAAAGCCGAGGAGGCTTTTCGCGCCGAGACGAAAATGCAGCCTGGAAACGCGGAGGCTGCCTACCAGTTGGGCAATGCTCTGCTGCAGCAGGGCATGATGCGAAAGGCTCGCGCCGAACTCAAGCGGGCCGACACTCTGCAGCCAGAAATGCCGGAGACTTTGTACTCACTGGGCAAGGCCGCCTCGCTCGAGGGAGATGCGGCCTCAGCCGAGAAGGCTTGGATGAAGGTAATTGAAATCGAGAAGACGAGTGATCTTGCTGCCAAGGCACACTTCGCGCTTGCGGGCTTGTATCGCAAGCAAGGGAAGATGGAGGACGCCCAGCGCGAGATGACAGAATTCCAGAGACTGCAAGACACAGCCACTCGACCAGAAGGTCCTCAGAAGCAGTAATCAGTATCAGAATCTGAAATTTTCAATCTGAAATTGCTAGCTGCTACGCGTTTACGACTTTGGGTTCTTCTTGCGGAGCCGGCTTCGGTTTATTGGCATGTTGAAGATTTCAGATTATGACGGCCGGTGCGATCTCCACTTCTGAGTTTGCATGTCAAGCCAATCTGAAATCTGAGATCTGAAAGCACGGCTGGTGGATCGTGGTCGCCCACGTCCTCAAGAGGTCACGTTTAAATCGACACAGCCTTTCTCTCTACCGGATCTTCAGGAAGCATGGGGAATCCTGCGGCCTCGAGTTCCATCCTGAGCTGAGCCATCGACTTGAATTGGATCCCATGGATTCCCATGTTCCGGGCGGCTTCGATATTGACTTGTCGATCGTCGATAAAAAGCGCTTCCGACGGGGCAATATCCAGACCTCGCAGACAGTGTTCATAGATCAATGGATCTGGCTTAATCAACCGCACCTCCGCGGAAAACGTAGCACAGTGGGCCCGGCCCAGCCATTGAAAATTTCGCCGCGCATGCCGGACCATGTCGATGTGCATGTTCGAGAGAATCGCTGTCTTCATCCCTGCGGATGACAGAAATTCGAGCCAGGTGACCATGCCCGAATTAGGCCGGCTCCACATGGCCACGTCCCGTTCCGACAGTTCACGGAGTTGCGCGACGTCCAAAGATTTGCCGGCGTCTTCCGCTAATTTACGCCAATAAGTTTCCGGAGAAAGATCGCCACGATCGTAAAGATCCCGATTGCGGTGCCAGAGACCGCGAAATGCATCGCTGCTAATGTCCAGAATTCGTGCGCTGTCGACGACATCTTCCGCTGTGGGCGGAAGACAGAGCACATCACCATAGTCGAAGATGACTGCTTTCAAGTTTGAGAACTTCCCTTGAGCAGTAACTGACATCTGGAATCCTTGCTTCAACTGGGTCTTCGACGTCGTGGCAGGGGTGGCACGTTCTCAATTATTGCGAACTCTGTGTCCCTGTGGTGAAATCAGAAGCATCATGACCCTTGCTGCGCTGTTCCATGGCGAAAAGCAAACGGCGGCCGCTCAATTTCTACTGCGGAGCTTGGACAGCAAGCGAATGATCTCGAGGTAGAGCCAGATCAGAGTGACCATCAGAGCGAATGCGCCGTACCATTCCATGTATTTAGGTGCACCGGCGCGAGCGCCACTCTCGATTAGGTCGAAATCGAGGACCAGATTCAAGGCAGCAACGATCACCACGACCACGCTGAAACCAATCCCGATCGGCCCAGAGCCATAGACGGAATTGAAATGCACACCAAAGAAGCCTAGAACAAAGGTGATCAGGTAGAAGAGCGCAATGCCGCCGGTCGCTGCCACCACGCCGAGACGGAACTGATCGGTGACCCGGATCAGTCCTGATCGGTAGGCGAGCAACAGCGCGATGAGCGTGCCGAAGGTGAGCCCGACAGCCTGCATCGCAATGCCCGGAAAGCGCAACTCGAACATCGCCGAGACGCCCCCCAAAACCAACCCTTCCAGCAATGCGTAGGCTGGGGCGGTCACCGGCGACCATTCCTTCTTGAAAATCGTAACCAGCGCTAAAACGAAGCCGCCGATAGCGCCGATCATTATCGAAGGGAGCACCACCTCCGGAGACGGTGAGTTTAAAAAGCGGTTCCAGGTCCAGGCAGCTGTGGCAATCACGCAGATCGACAGGATGCCGGTCTTGTTCACGGTACCGGATACGGTCATCAAATCCGCGCCGAATGCGCCTGCCTGTGTGCGAAAAAAGTCGCCCTTCAATGCCGGGTTCGAAGTTCTCATTAACTGTGCCATGACCAGATTGTACGCGATTTGTTCGTCCACCAAACGTAAGCGAAAAGCAAGAGGTTCGCGTTGGCGTGGGCGACACGAACCACTCTTTCTTGACCAACTGCGCCCTGCCTGAGTTTCTTTCCGTCGAGGATTATGGATAACCCCCGTCAATGGTGGAAGACTTTACGGAATAAAGAAATCATCTCCGCGAATGCGAGGTCGGTCGCTTCCGGATCGAAACGCGGGCCCTCATCGCGCGCGAAGGCGTGCTCGGCTTCATACAGCAGCGTATTATAGCGGGCACCGGATCTTTGCAGCCCCCGATCAATCGTTTCGCGTCCCGCCTCGGGCACGTGCGGGTCCTTTGTCCCGAAGATCATCAGAAGTTCACCGCGGATTTCGTTTGCACGGGCTAACGATCCCGCATCTTCGTCCTCACCGAGCTTGCCATCATGGATGCCAGTGCCGTAGTAACAGACCGTTGCGCGGACATCGGGCTGGAACGCAGCACGAAAGGCGAGGTGGCCGCCGATGCAGAAACCCACCACCCCGATTTCTCCTTTGGCGACCTTGGGGTGTTTGGAAAGCCAGTCCAAACCAGCACGGCAATCGGCATCGAAATGCGCGACCGGAGTCTTCGCGGCATCTTGCTGGCCGCGGATGCGTCCAGCGTCATCGAATGGGATCACCGTTCCCGGGGGTTCGAGGCGGCAATAAATTTCTGGGGCAGCCGCAATAAATCCATACCCGGCCAGCCGTATGCAGGTGCGCAGCATTGGGGGTGTCAGCTGAAAAATGTCGGAATAGCACCAGATGCCCGGGTACTGACCCTCCGCCTTTGGCGCAACCACGAAGGTTCGCATCGGGGAATCAGGCAGAGCAATGTCCACGTATTCGGTTTTGACGATCATTTGCTTGTTTGCGCGAAATTCTGACGGAGGGTCAAGAGCCAGTCAGCTTCCTGATTATCGGCCGCCTCACGGGTAACTGGATCAACCTGTCAGTGTCTTCACCGACCGAGAAATTTCTCCAGTTTCTCGATCTCCGGTTCGGCCAATTCCATATATTTTTTGGAGCCTCTTATGTCTTCTTTTCGCATCGCGGCCTGGGCCTTGCCCAGGTAGGTATTCATCCGTTCCTGGCTGGAAGCAATATCACCACGTAGCCCCAAGCCCTGCGCAGCTTGCTGCCGCCGCAGATTCTCGAGACTATCGTGGACTGAGCTGGCTCGGCTTGCCAGTTGATCCATCTGTCTTTCCATTTCCTCAAGTTCTTTGGAATTGTCCGATTGGGCTTGCACATCAGCTACGGAAGGCGTTGAGTTCGAGTCGTGGCCTATCGCCGAGGCCTGTCCACCGTCGGATGAGAGAGACAAATTGTCTCGCTCGCCAGCCGGCACCACCTCTCCTTTTTGACGGGAATGGGGCAGGCCCGTCTTGGCAGAGGCTCTGTCAGTTCTTGAGGCATTTGAATCGGTGCCAGTAGCCTCTCTAAGGGATGCGTTCGGTTTCGTAGGCCCTGGGGTGGTTGCTGCAGACATCGTGGTCGCGCCCGCACCCGCGACTGCGGAAGCCGGACCAGAGCTCGTTTGCGTAATATCGATCGAGTCCTTTGCAACGCTGGAGGCCCCGCTGGATGTGGAGGGCAAGTTGCTCGCTTCTGTCTTCACCACTGAACCGGCTTTTCCCTCGGCACTCACTTTACTTCTGCGCGGTAAATAAAGCCCGGCCGCGACCAGAACGGCCACGACAATCAACGCTCCCAGACCCATGTAAAGCCCACGATGGCTGCTCTGGGGGGGCGAAACCCCCAACACGCTCGGCAGGGGTTGAGCTTGCGGCGGGACAGGCGGCGGGGTCGCCGCGGGCACCACAGGAGATGCCTCTACAGGAGGTGGGAAACAGTATGAAGACGCGAGGGTTGACTCCACCGGGTGCATCGAGGCTGTCTGTACCTCTTGAGGACCGGGTTTTGCGAAGTCTTCGCAGGTGCCCACCGTTTTCAACGCAGTGCGGAAAGCATTGGCGGACTGAAAGCGCTGCGCCGGGTTCTTCTCCATCGCAGTCATGATGACGTCGCTAAGGGCCGTGGGCAGGCCGGGTCGCAACTCAACCGGTGGCTTCGGCATCTGTTGCAAATGTGCCGCCATGATCGCCACATCGCTGTCGGATTGGAATGGACGTTGCCCGGTAACCATTTCGTACAGCGACACGCCCACCGAGTACACGTCGGAACGATGGTCGACCATTTCGCCCCTCACTTGCTCGGGCGACATGTAATACAGCGATCCCATCGTGGTGCCAGCCGTGGTGAGTGCTGGATCTCTGCCGGAACGGGCGATGCCGAAGTCCATGAGCTTCACCACGCCCTGGGGCGTCAGCATCATATTGGAGGGCTTGATGTCGCGATGAATCACATTTTGCCCATGCGCATAGCTAAGCGCATCGAGTACCTGACTGATGTACTCTAAAGCCTCTACAGCCGGGATGGGCCCCTTTTCAACACACGCGGCCAGAGTCCTACCTTCCACATACTCCATGATCATGACTAGCTGGTTATCTAGCGTGAGTGCAGTTCGCAGCGCGGCGATGTTGGGATGGTTAAGGGCGGCGAGGATCTTGATTTCCCGCAGAAACCGGCTGGCTAATTCCTGGCGGCCCGCTAGATCAGGCAGCAGAACCTTCATGGCCTCCACTCGGTCGGAGATCATGTTCCGTACCTTGTAGACTTTGCCCATGCCGCCGGCGCCCAGCACGGCCAGGATCTCGTAGTCGCCGACGTGCTTTCCTACTTCCTCGCTCATTACAAGCCTCCGCGGCTAAAAATCCTGTTACCTCGCTGAGCGAAACTCATACCCCACGTGTGGGATCCCAGCGACTATTCGACTTTCCCTGCGAGATTCCAAACTTAAAATCCGCTACTGCGGGTTCTTCACTGTGTCGCCGACCTTGGCAGTATCAGCACCTTTAAAAGTTGCCGTAGCCGACTGCTCATCCACTTCCGTGACGGCGGCATCGCCTATCTTCGCGGAGATCGTCTTGAGCACCTTTCCCGTGCTCGGATCTTTGATGGTCTTCACTGGCCTGCTGATTTCCAGCGTGTCCCCAACTTTAACGCCAGCCTTGCTGCCCACGTTCAGGATGAGTGTGGTGCCGGTGACGTCCGCCACCAGGCCGGAGACTTCAACCTTGTGGGTCGGAACTGCCCCTGTCTTGGTATCTAACTGCTCGGCCATTGAATTCACGGCTTGGTGCACAGCCTCACCCAAGATAGTGTCTCCGAAGTTTTTGCTGGTCATGTCATAGGCGCCACCACCAGAACCCCCGTTACCACCCGCACCCACGAGGGATGTTCCGGAGCGCTTCGACTCGCCGGTTCCGGTAACCGCAGCCAGGATTTCTCCCGTGCTAGTGTCCACCATACGGGCAGTCACTGCCACTGCCGCCTTGGCATCGCGCTTCTGGGCACCGCCAATTCCGAATTTGCTGGTGAGGTTACCGAAGCCTGCGCCTCCAACTGTGGTGTTCTTGTCGTCGCGCCCGAATTGCGTGATGCTTCCAAGGACTACCGCGTCCACACCCAGGACCCGACCTATTTTGGCTGCCGTCGTGGCATCGGCTCGATCGCTATTGGAAAAGTTCTGCTCGGTCAAAACTTTGTCTAGCGCATTGCGCTCGATTACGGAATATTTCCCATCTTCGACCAGCTTTTGCACCAGCAAGTCGGAAATGCCTTTGCCGACATCCTGGTTCGAGCCAAAGATCGCAGCCACAGAACTTTGCACGGTGCCGTATTCAAAATTCAGAATTGCCAAGCGCTTCTTCGATGGCGTCTGCTGCGCTACACATGCCGACGCCAGTACCAGAACCATAGCCCAAACCACAGAAACTCGAGACATGGCGGAGAACTCCTTGAATTCGTTTGTCGATTCGGTGAACGAGCAAGGGGGCTTCCCAGCGCATCGGGGTCCGGTCCGGGAAGCTCTGTCCCCGTTCGACGCCAAACACCCATCGACGGCTAGGCGAGCAGGATTATACTCCACTGTGGTCCAGGAAAGAGAGCGTACCTGCAGCCAATTTCTTGGCGCCAAGCCTTCGTAGGCCCAAGCGCCCTCGTCTGGGCGGCCGGGCATCAGCCCGGCTGCGGAAGTTCGTCGCGAGAGGAATTCTTTCTGAGGAGCTACTGCTTCGGGATGCTCTTGACCAGATCACGAACCTTCACCGGTTCGGTACCCTTGTACTGCGCGATTGAGGAGATGTCGTTCACGCCGGTCACGATTGCTTCGCCGAGAAGCGTGTCGTCGCGTAACAGGACCTTGCCGCTTGCCGGATCCCGAATCTCCTTGCCGGCGCGCCACACCTGGAGCCGATCGCCGAGCTTCACACCATCATGGGCGCCGACATTCAGCACCAGATGCCCAGACTCGCTGGCGTCCGCTACCAGCCCGTCGATCAGCGATGTGCGCGGCGGCAGCTTAGGAAACGCCTGCTCGAGCTGCGCCGCAAGCTGTGCAATGGCGTTGTCCATACATTCGTTCATGAGCGGATTGTCGGCATTGCCTCCCATCACGCTGATCCGACTCGTGTCGCGGATATCGAGCTTTACGCCCTTGCGCTTGACTTCGCCAGTACCCTGAGACACCGCCAGCACCTCCGCCGTGTCGGGGCTAACCAGTCGTGTGCTGATCTGCACCTTGGCATCGATGTCGTGCTTGGTTTTCATCGAACTGCCGCCAAAACCGCCGAAGCGAGCCCCACCCCCGCCGGTGGTCTTGTCAGCGTAATCGTAATGCGTAATGGTGCCCAGGATAATGGCGTCGACTCCGAGCACTTTGCCCAGCTTGGCGGCGGTGACCGGATCAGTACGGTCGCTGTTGGTCAGGTTCTGCTCCGCCAGGAGTTTATCGATGGCATTGCGCTCGATTACGCTCACGTTGCCGTCTTGCACCAATTTAGTGATCAGGAGGTCGGCGGCAGCTTTTCCGAGATTGGGAGGGTTCATCTCGACAAAGGGCAGCTTCATGCCACCCTGGACGGCGGCATTATCGAAGTCAAAAACGGCTACACGCTTTTTTGGACTTTGGCCCCATCCTGACACCGTTCCGAGGGCCAGTATCGTTGCCCACACGACTACGCGCATCCCCGAACCTCTGGGTCATCATTATAGTGTTGGCAGTGGAGGCGTCAACAGTTGGGATGTTACCCCAATCATCATTGTTCGCATTCTTACCCGGAGAACGCCTTATTGAAGTACCGTTTGACGGCGAGAGAAACATGACACTCAGCGACTGAAGGTTGCGTTCGTTGAAATACGATGCAGTCCTCACGCGGCCGCATGCAGGTTCTCGTATCGGTGCTAAAGCGTGGGGATGAGTCTTGTGGAACAAGCCGTGGAATCCCACGTTTCGAACACCGCGAAACGTGGGGCACCCGTCGGAATGGCGATTTTATAGTTGCGGGTCCACTATCGCGAACGGGGCGACTTCGCCCAGAAGATCCATGGAGTGCACCAAAGATGCTGTACCAAAGTGCTCCCCCGAGGCCATGAAGGGCCTTCCAATCAAACAGTACAGTTTTATGCTCGTATGGATCGCAAGCTCTTTTCAGTGTGTCGTGTGCGTTGCCTGCTTGCTAAGGGGAGAGACCAAGGACACAACAAGGGGTGAAACCATGACCAAGAAGGAAAACACAGGACTCGTCCTCATGCTCGGGTCAGCGGCAGCAGCTATCCAGTTGACCATCTTTTTTAGTCCGATACTGAGGGGATGGTTTTACAGTATTTGCCTTGGAGTTCTAATCATTGTATTCGCTAGTGGAGCGGACCTGTTTAGAGGAAATGAATGAGCTACAATCCCCGGGTGCTCCGCTCCGTGTGTTGCGTGGATTCACTCGCATCCACCTGTCGTCCGGAGCCACCCAACATCTCTCGTTCACTTCGCAACCGCGCGATTTGAGCTATGTGAATGAGCAGGGAGACCGGATCGTTGCGAGCGGCACTTACGGCGTCAGCGTCGGAGGCAGACTGCCCGGAACCGCCCCTGCAGCCGAGGCTCCCCTCTCCTTTCGGGGACAGCAGGAATTGACGGAGTAACTGTTTCCGCCTCGGATCGAACTACAATACCTTCGCGCCAGGCAGTTAGCCCTTTACTCCATGGGATCGTGCTTATGAAAGGGTGCAGCTGTTTTCTTTTATGAGCCTCTTGTGTTGTCGCCGAGCCGAGCCGCTTGTGTCATCAGGTAATTCTGTTCCGGGATGCTCGTGGTCCGGCTAGCCGCAATCCGGTAGTGCTTGATAGCGCCTTCATAATCGCCAGTCATTTCCAGCAAGTGGGCACGAACCGCGTCAAGACGATAGTGGCCGGCAAGCCGGGCGTCGGTATCAAGCGTCCTCAGCAGTTCGAGACCTTTCGAGGAGCCGTGTACCATGGCGGCTGCAATTGCATGATTGAGCGTCACCATGGGACTGGGAGACACGCGTTTGAGCAGTTGGTATAAGGCGAGGATCTGCGGCCAGTCCGTGTCCTCAACTCGAACCGCTTCGTCGTGAACTGCAGCGATGGCCGCTTGCAGCTGATACGGGCCTACCGATCCTTTTGATAGGGCGGCGGTCAGAAGCTCGATACCTTCGGAAATCTCGCCCTGGTCCCACAGAGTTCGATCTTGTTTGGTGAGCGGGACCAACTCCTCGTCCGGTCCGGTTCGCGCCGCGCGGCGCGCATCGGTTAACAACATCAGCGCCAACAGGCCTGCGACTTCTTCATTATCGGGAAGCAACGTTTTCGCACAGCGAGTCAACCGGATCGCCTCACGTGCCAAATCGAGTCGTTGCAGGTGTGCTCCGACGCTGCTGGCGTAGCCCTCGTTAAAGATCAGGTACAGCACATGAAGAACTGCAGGCAACCGTTCAGCGCGCTCCTGCGGAGAAGGCAGGCGGAACGGCACGCCGGAAACTTTGATACTTTGCTTTGCACGGCTGATCCGTTGCGCCATCGTCGCTTCGGGGACAAGGAACGCATTCGCGATTTCAGCCGTAGTTAAACCGCCAACTGCCCGCAATGTCAGGGCAATGGCCGAAGACGAGGTCAACGCGGGGTGGCAGCACATGAACAGCAGAATGAGCGTGTCATCCGGATCCATATCAGACTCGATATCGACTGCAGGCGCCAGGATCTCCGCTTCCATGGCCACCGCCGTTTCCCTCTCGCGGCGGGCGATCTCGCTGCGCGCCTGGTCGGTCAAACGTCGAGACGCAACCTGAATCAACCAGCCCCGTGGGTTGTCGGGAATTCCCTGCTGTGGCCATTGCGTGAACGCTGCGATCATCGCCTCCTGCACCGCATCCTCCGCCGATACGAAGTCGCGAAAGCGGCGAGCGACGGCGCCGAGCACCTGCGGCGCAAGTTCGCGCAACAGCTGCTCGGAAGTTGTGTCCCACGGTGTTGTCATCGATAACTCGTTACAGCATTTCCGGCGGCGGCCCGCTCATAACCGGGCGCACCTCAATCGGCATGTTCAACGGTGTTCCGCCAGGGCCGGGCGCAGCGGACGCTCTCGCGGCAATGGCATATGCCCGCTCCGGGCTGTCGACATCGACGATCCAGAAACCCGCAAGGAACTCCTTGGATTCGGGAAACACTCCATCGGTAATGGGCGCACCATTCTTGCCAGCGCGCACCAGGCAAGCCTGATCGGGAAAAGCTAGCCCTTCGGCTGAAACCAGTTCACCGGAATCGCGAAGCTCCTTATTCAGATTCTTCATAAATGCAATGTGCGCCTGCAAGTCTTTCCCGGGCCACTGAGGAATACCCTGCCCGGCTTTCATTGTGTTCATCATCAAAATGTATTTCATTCTCTCGCTCCTTCGATTTCACTTTGGCGCTAACTTTCTGCGACTTCGCATGTAAGTTCGGAGTGCGCGCTGCATTCTCTACATCCCGTCAGTGGGACTTGGATTACCCATGCGCCGCGAACCGCCGCACTTCGATGGCCATGTTCGTAGGCACCCCGCCCGGCCCAGGCGCCGCGGAGATCCGCCCTGCTATCGCATAAGCACGTTCGGGAGTCGCAACGTCAATGATCCAGTAGCCCAACAGAAACTCCTTCGATTCGGGGAAAATGCCGTCTGTGACCGGCATGCCGTTTTTCTCCCCGCGCACAACCTTGGCTTCACCCGGTTCGGCTAGGCCTTGTGTGGCCACAAACTCTCCGGATTCGGTCAGGTCCTTATTGATGCCCCTGAGGACCGCCATATGCGCCTCAATGTCCTTTTGCGACCAGGCGTGATAGGTGTCAACCCCTGCCTTGGTGCCGGACATCAGCAAAATGTATTTCATTTCTTTCGCTCCTAGTTGTCTTTCTTTGGATTAATGTACTTGCCTTCTGCTAAGCCTTTTTGTCTGTTTGAAACATCCACCGGACACCAAATTTGTCGTTGAGTGCTCCGTACGTGCCAAAAAATTGTTCTTTCAGAGGATCGGTAACTTCTGCTCCCTCCGAGAGCCTTTCGAATAGAGCTTTCAACTCTTGGAGTGTTTCTCTGCTCAGATAAAGACAAACCGTGTTGCCGCGAATTGGAGATCGGTCAGGTCGGAGCCAGTCCGATGCTGAAATCTCCAGCTCGGCGCTTCTGAGTCGTGCGTTGAGGACTTTTCCCTGCTGGACTGCTGGCATCTGATCCCTTATTGGAGAATCCTTCGCCTTGGTGAGAGTCAACTCTCCGCCAAAGCAGGATTTGTAAAACTCCATTGCCTGCTGGCATTTGCCATCCAGTAAAAGGTAGGGCGTTAAAGTTGTCATTTCATCTCCCTTCATAGCCTGCATCTGGGCGTCTGCTATGGAGTGGGTGGCCAATGCCGCGCAAGCCGTGGTCGAAAGCGCCGAACCAATGAATTGGCAGCGAGAGCTTTGGTTCGCTTCGGACATTGGTCGTTCTCCTCGGGCCTGAATCAACTTGCATTCAGATTTGGCATCTGCCCTTTCATGAGGTAGTCGGAGCCGAAGCGTCATTTCTCGACATGCACCCTGAAAAAAAATTTAAGTACAAATCCAGGTGGTCATCAGCTTTGTCAGGACAGGCCGCTACATTCTTGGTGGCGAGAGCGGCGGGCCCTGTGTAGCTTTCCACCGGCGGCGTTATACTCTGCCGACTCTCAAGCGTCGTGTAGAGGAGACGAGTATGCGCAAGCGGCTGGCATTGATTATTCTGAGTTGCGTTCTGTGCGTGGTGGCCACGGCACAACAACCGGCGCTCACTGTAGGAACGGCGACAGCAGTCACGGGGCAGACCGTTACTGGATTCATCGAAGTGTCGGCAGGGAGCGACGTGGGCACGAATATCCCGGTTGTAGTAATTCGCGGTCCGAAGCGGGGGCCGACACTCGCCTTGGTGGCGGGCGCGCATGGCACTGAGTATGCGTCCATCATTGCACTCGAAAAGCTTATACAGGAACTCAATCCCGCGGATATCTCCGGAACGGTCATCATCGTCCCATTGGTAAACATCGCGTCATTTGAACAGAAGGTGCCGCATGTGAACCCGGTGGACGGCAAGAGCATGAACCGTTTCTATCCGGGCAATTCCAACGGAACGCAGACCGAGCGCGCGTCGTGGGCGATGACGAAGCAGGTCGTGGAAAAATCCGACTACCTGATTGACCTGCACGGCGGCGATCTCGATGAAAGCCTGCGGCCGTATTCCTACTGGGCGCCGACCGGTAACGCGCAGCAGGATGCCGTCTCGCGCGACATGGTGCTGGCCTTCGGGCTCGACACGATCATCCTCTCAACCGATCGTCCCCGCGACCCGAACAGCGCCCGCTATCTGGAGACCAACGCCAGTCTGCGGGGGAAGCCGTCGCTCACGGCCGAGGCGGGCCACGCTGGCACCGTAGAACCGGAAGACGTGACGGCGCTGATCAGCGGTTGCCTCAACGTGATGCGCTACCTGAAGATGCTGCCGGGTAATGCGCCTCCGGTGCAGAACCCAGTATGGATCGAGAACGTTGCCGGCGTCACCAGCGAAACTGCCGGCGTTTTCTATCCCACGGTCAAGCGCGGCTGGTACGTGCAACAAGGCATGAAAATCGGCTACGTCACCGATCTGTTCGGCAAGACGGTTTGGGAAGCGCGTGCACCGTCGAGCGGTGTGGTCCTGTATGTCTGCGCCGTACCTTCGATGAGGAAAGGTGAGACGGTAGCCAACATCGGCGTGGTCGCCAGCAAGGCGCCATAGCGAGCGGCTTCCGATTCGGGCGGCAATTGTTTATTGGCGAATGACAGGCAAACCGAAAACAAACACACCTGGCTACCGGATTTGCCGACCCGCTCCCGTCGAAAAGAGACGCAATCTCGGCTTCCGCCGAGGAAGGGCTTCTTTCTTGCCATCCTTCTTTATACAACTCATTGCTGGGCTTTGAGTGTAATTGCCTGAACGACGACCAGCCGTCCAGCCTTGGTTTCTTTCGTCCCAAAAAATCTGTGTAACTTTCTTCGATCTGCGGCGTATTGCTTCATGGACGACAAAGGAAGAAGACTAGCGGTTAAAGCCAAGCAGATGGAGGAGCGGGATCTGGAGAGCGTAATAGAGCGCGCCCAGGGCCACGATGCCGAGGCGCTGGGGGAGATCCATCGCCGTTATGTCCGTCGCGTATTCGGCTTGTGCCGTTACATGCTGGACTCGCGGGAGAACGCAGAAGACGCGACCAGCGAAGTCTTCCTCAAGCTTCAGCGTTCCATCGAGAGCTACGACGGTTCGATACCGTTCCCCCAATGGCTGCTGCGGGTGGCGGGCAATCAATGCATTGACGTCTTGCGGCGCCGTAACCGTGGACGGCGGGTGATCGTGGAAGTTGAAGATGGAGTCGTCGTCGAGGCAACCAGCTCGGAGCCGTCGCCGTTAGCCGCCGTCATCAGCATGGAGGAGAGAGCGCAGCTGAGGGTTGCCATCGCACACCTGCCGGAGAACTATCGCCTGCCACTGGTCCTGCGCTATTACAGCGAGCTGAGCTATGACGAAATCGCGCAACAGTTGGGTCTGCGAAGGAATCATGTGGCGGTGTTGATACTTCGCGCCAAACAGGAACTTCGCCGGAAACTGGCCCACAGGAGCCAATGATCATGGAATGTTATTCGGAACTGACCTGCGCCCTCTTCGTGGACGGCGAACTAACCGCGGATGCGGCGCGTCACCTGCGAGACCACTTAGTCACGTGCCAGCGTTGCCGGGATCTGGTGCACGCATTGCGCGCTGAGAGCCGTGTTCTGACCGAAAGCCTGCGCGAACTTCCAGAAGAAGCCCCCAGCCCCGAGGCATTCTCCCATCTTGGCTTCTCCTGGGTGTGGGGTGACCTGGCAATGATGGCCGCGGTGCTGACGCTAGGTTCGATCCTTTTCGTTTGGATCGATCACCTGGAAATTCCGGGAGCGCTGGAATGGTTCAATCCCTTCAGCCTGAACGGCCTCACGAACCTGATGTTCAACCTTTCCTACTACTTTGCACACGGAGGTACTGCCATGCTGACTGAGTATGTCGCTGTTGTTGGAGGTCTCTTTTTGGTAGTGCTGTTGGGTGGCAGTGTGTTGCTGCTGGGACGTCGATGGCGGCTACCAAAGAATGGCTTGGGCCTGCTGATCGTCCTGCTTACGTTGTCGTTACCCAGCTTTGCACTGGAGCGGCGTCACGAGGAGTTCGTCACCATAGCGGCGAACCAGACTGTGGACGACACCCTTTTGGCCATCGGCAACACGGTGCGTATAGAAGGCGTGGTCAACGGGGACCTGCTGGCTTTTGGCCGGTCAGTGGAAGTCTCTGGCACCGTCAAAGGTGACTTGGTGAGTTTCGCCAAGAGAACTGTGGTCAGCGGGAGCGTGGAAGGCCGCATCTACAACTTTTCGCAGTCGCTCGACCTGGACGGGCAATTGGGTCACAGCATCTACGGCTTTACGCAGTCCTTGCGTGTGGCTGACCGGGGTCACGTGGGCGACGGTATCGTGGCCGCTGCTGGCGACGTCAGCCTTGAAGGCGAGGTAAAACGGAGCGTGGACATGCTTCTCTCTGGCAATGCCGATGTGAGCGGCAGCATCGGTCGCGACATGACCGTAACCGGACGTGGCCTGACGCTTACGAACACAGCCCGAGTCGGCGGCAACCTGACCGCTCGCGTGCGCCAGCTGGAAGGTGTCCACATCGCAGACGGCGCGATCATTGCGGGCAAACGCGACGTCCAGGCGCGCGTAAGGAAGAGTCAGTTCGCGCGCTCCCGATTCTACTTTCGCCAAGCGCTTTCGTTCGCTTCGGCCATGCTGGTGGGTTGGCTGGGGCTGATTCTGGTTCCTGGCTTTTTCCGGGCAACGACTCAGGCAGTGGGCTCAGGCTGGCGCAGCCTCGGGCTGGGGATTGGGGTTTTGGCGGGTGTGCCGGTAGCCATCGTCGTGGTAGCCATCACGCTGGTTGGCATCCCGATCGCGCTCATGTTGTTCGCGGCGTATCTTACTGCGATTTACCTGGCGAAAATTTGGGTCGGAGCCTTCCTCGGCTGGATACTTCTGAGGCCAACCGGCGCCACCAAGTACGATTGGCTCCTGGGACTACTGTTGGGCCTGCTGATCCTCACCATCGTTGGGTTCATCCCGTATCTTGGCGGGCTGGTCCGCTTTGGCATCGTCTGCCTGGGTTTGGGAGCTTTTGCCTGGCAGCTTTACCACGCTTCACGACCCGCAATGACGGCTTGAAAAAGCCTTGGCGAGCGGCTGGCCCAAGCAAGTGTTGGTCAGAAATGGACAAGGACTTGCCAACAGGTCAATTGCCGCCCGTGCGGAGATCAATCTGTCCCACACCGTCTGCCGAAAAGTTCCGATTGCACACGCAACCGGAATGGTTTCTGAGAGTGAACGCCTCGCATCCGTTAGACCTTAGTAATACCACGTCAGAGCCATTGTCCCAGCTATGGCCTTGGTCTCAGACTGATCGGTGACGGGGGCGAACCTTGAGAGCAAGCAGGCGAAGAGAGATGGCTGATCCGGATAGAGACTGGTATTCCTGGTTGCTACCAGCACTGTGCCTAATTCTGCTCGCTGGTCTCTTGTTGAACCGCTGAAGCTGGACTCTGTATCTCCGGACCGCCACGTTTATGGAGCATCCAACATTCCCCTGCGTAAGCACTGCCAAAAATAAGAGGACTAGAGACTTTCGAACCGTTCTGATTCCGACTTCGTAAGCTGGAGGCACGTGCAAATTACGTCTGAATGCAAGGGTGGCGGCAAGTTCGTAGGCAAGTGGAGCGTCAGCGTTCGCAACACTACTCCATGCCCAGTCTGTCGTTCGTCTCAACCGGTAAGACCATATGGGGGTCGCTACAAGATAGCTGACCACCGAGAGCCTGAACGGGATTCTGGGGCACCACAGGCAAGTCAGAGTTGATCATTCCTCTCAAACGAGAGTGGAACTCTTGACGAGGCTGCCGGACCGACGATCAGCTCCACTGTAAGAACTTGAGTTTCGTCAGGCGTCAGCATGCATCCCGGGCCAAACCGCCAAATCCCATAGCTGTTGGATATCGCCCGCACTTGCGTGGACTTTTTCGGGTCTGCAGAATGTCGGCGTCCTAAGTCCCAACGTTGACAATGATCTTTCGCTTCGGCACTACAGTCCCCTTCAGGGTCACTCGACTGTTCGAGCGATCTTGCTCCAATTTCGCAGAAGCTTGCGGCCTTAGGTGGCCCGCGTCCTTTGTGCCGAACCCAGCACAAGGCGGAGTTTTTTGACGGCGCCCGGCATCTCTTCAACGCTCGTGCTGCCAAAACCAAGAATAAAACCGTGTCGGGAGCCTTTGCTGCCCACGTAGGAGGAAGAGAGTGGCACAAGCCAGAGGTCAGCGAGGGCTGCGCGCTGCGCAATTTCCCGATCGCAGATTCCATTCAACAACACGCAAAGGTGCATGCCCGCTTGCTCTCCCGTAACTTCCACCACAGACCCGAGCGCACTCCGCAGATTCTCAACTAACGCATTCCGTCGTTCCCGGTAAAGCAAGCGCATTCTTCGAATGTGCCGTGAAAAGTGATCCTCACGAATGAAATCCGCCAGCACGGCCTGACTGAAGATAGCTGGACTAATGTCCATTGCCACTCTGACGACTCGAAAACGTTCGACCAGCTCACAAGGGATGACAAGATATCCCAGCCGCAGGGATGGAAACAGCACCTTGCTGAAAGTCCCTATGTAGATGACACGGGTGTTACGGTCGAGGCCCTGCAAACAGGAGATGGGCATGTTTTCAAATTGGTACTCACTGTCGTAGTCGTCTTCCAGAATCCAGGCTCGCGAACTCTCAGCCCAATCCAGTAACTGCAGTCGGCGCGAAGCGCTCATCGTGAAGCCAAGCGGATATTGATGCGAGGGAGTCACCAACACCGCCCGCGCGTTGCGGCATCGTTTAATTCCCGAGGCAATATTCAATCCTTCCTGATCGACCGGAACCGGGACGATTCTGCAACTATTCAGAGCAAAAACGCTTCGAGCGAAGCGATATCCAGGTTCTTCCATCCAAACTCGACTTCCTGCCTTGAGAAGAGCTCGAGCACAGATGTCGAGCGCCTGCTGCGAGCCGCTGACGATCATGATCTGGTCCGCCGTGCAGCGTACGCCGCGTGCGGTTGCGAGATAGACTGCGATGGCTTCGCGCAGGCTCTTTAGGCCCATCGGATCACCGTAGTCCAGATATCTGGTGCTCACGCTCCGCTGGTGGCGCGTCATCAAACTGTTCCACACCTGAAAAGGAAACTGGTCAAAAGCTACTTGGCCAACGCCAAATGCTCCCCATCCGCGCCGCCAGGGTGCATTCGAAATCGGATAAGAGAGTGGAGGGTGTTTAGCAAGGGAGCCTGGAATCCGGGGAGGCGTCGCCCCACGTACGCTCCCGGCCTCAGGCGGCACAGACTGGTCCGGCAGAGACCGGGACACCGCAGTTCCTCCTCCGACCCGGCTTTGAAAATATCCTTCAGCCAAGAGTTGAGCGTAGGCGCTTAAAACGGAAATGCGGGAAATCCCCAGTTCGGAGGCGAGTCCGCGAGTCGACGGCACCCGCTGTCCCGGGTGCAAAGCCCCGCTCATGATCGCAGCGCGATATCCGTCGTAGATTTGCCGGTACAAAGGCCCCGGTGCTTTCCGGTCGACAGCGATGATCGGGTTAATCGCAGACGAAACCTTCCGCATAGGAGATGACGTAAGTGGTTATATCAGAATCTGGTCAAGTGGGTATTGCGGCAGACCACCCAATTTGGGGAATAATCCTGGTCATGACCAATCGATTCAGATTCACTGCCACAATCTTTGCAGCATTCTTGTTGGCCCTCATCCCTTCCAGCGGATCTGGCGCTCAGTCTCAGAATCCACCCATGCCGGATATTCCCAAGGACGAGAGCAAGGTCGTCTATGTCTGTGCCTGCCTGAAGACAAAATCCTGCCCTTGCATGACCGAGGCCAAGATGGAAGGGCCGTGCGCCTGCGGAACGCATGGCGGACCGCCACTGAAAGCGGTGCCAAAAGATAGCGCTTGGGCCAAGGATAACCGCAAGGCACTGGGGAAGTAACAAGGAATTCCCGTTCTCACATGTTGCCGTGCGCAGTCACGACATGCTGCCCGGCTTTCATAGAAGGTGAGGCAGGAAATCGCACCAAGACTTGATCCTTTGCGTCGAGGATCGACCGCCGGCGACCAGCCACAAGCCGGAGCAAAGTGTGGCCTTGCTGTATCAGATTGAAGTAGATATCGATTAGGCTAGGGCGCAACAGGCGGAAAGGAGTCGTCGTGAGCTTGTTGAATTCGGCGGCAGTCATCGTTCTCCTCGCAATCCCCAGTCAGGTGAAATGGTCTTATTTTGCCTTTGGAACGGTTCTCGCCATCGGGCTGGTCACGATTTTTCTTCGCGGCGACTGGCACGGGGCGCGCGGATTCGACAAGCTGATTCTGTTCGGGCCGCTTTTCTACGCGGCACCCGTCGCGGGCTTCGGCACCGAACATTTCACGCTGGCGAAGAACATCGCCTCGATGGTCCCGGCGTGGATTTCGTGGCATCAGTTTTGGGCGTACTTCATCGGTGTTTGTTTTATCGCGGCTGGGCTTAGCCTGGTCACCAGAATTCAGGCGCGTCTGTCGGCGAGTTTGCTCGCCTTTACGTTCTTCCTCTTCGTAGTGCTGATGGACGTCCCAGGTTGCGCACAAGATCCGCGAGATCGGTTCGCGATAACGCTCGCGCTGCGGCAACTATCCTTCAGCGGCGGCGCTCTGGCGCTGGCAGCCAGCTTCACCGAGCGCGAGCGCAGCAAGCACATCGTTGCGACCATTGCGCGATACTTCATCACAGTTCCCGTACTGTTTTACAGCTTCGAGCAATTCAGGCATGGCAATTACGTTCCCGGCATTCCGCTGAACCGGCTGACTCCCGAGTGGATTTACGGACACGCCATCTGGACATACCTGGCAGCCGTGGCTTATGCACCAGCGGCAATCCTGTTGCTCATGGGCAAGAAAACCCGCGCATCGGCGACCTGGCTCGGCTTGACTGTGCTCTTTGTGGAGTTGGTTGTCTACGTGCCGATTGCAATCGTGGAGCGCGCCAGCCTTGTTGGCTTTAACTACATGGCGGATACGCTGATGTATGGCGGCGCCGTTCTTCTGCTCGCGGGCGCCATGCCGCACGAAGATAGCAGCGAGACATCAGCTGATCAGCAGCCCCACGAAGCCCGCGAGGCGCTTCCCACGCATTAAGGAGCGGAAATCGGTTAGGGTTTGAAATGACCTCTGTCCGATGGCTTCTGTCTGGCCGTCTCTGGGTTACGAAGACAGAGGCCTAAACGACAACATTACATATGAAGCCCTTGACGGCGCCACGGTCTCAGAAGTGCGACTGACCGCAATTGCTCTGAAACAGCGAACAGCACCAATTCTAGGCATTCACCCGCACGGACACTAACTCGGGACTGCACCGGGAGGTCTGGAGAGAGTTCACAGCATCTTCAGCCATGAACTTGCCCATCACGAGCGCCTTCTTTCGATTGCTGGTCATCAGGATTGGGGTCGGATCAACCCGCTGCACGTACATGGGTGCATTGGCGTCGCCGCGCTTCACTTTCACCACAAATTTTGTGTTTGTCATATGTTTGTACCTACTTTCAATTTTCCAGCCGGAGTTAACGGACGGCGAACATGCTGTCGGCTCATTTTCTTCCCGTTGAATACACGACGCGTGTGAGGGACTTGCCGCACTCCAAACAGGATTGCTTCAATCGAGATGTGATCAATCCGCAAAACGGGCACATGGTTTGTGTTCCATACCCCGCGATCTGTGGTTTGAGCCTGCGCATCCTGTAGAGAAGCAGGACAGTCAGCAGGACAAGAAGCATGCCGAGAGCAATGCTGGTTGGGTTCACAAAGACGACCCCTTCTTCCCGAGTTCCGCACTGTCCCCAGGAACACGAAATCGCTGGCGTTCGTGCTTTACGCAAGGTCGCTTCAAAAAGCATGTGCGGACCTCTGGCTGAAAGCCTAAGGTGAGAAAACTTCAGATGGACTGGCTTAGGTCAGAAAACCTGAAAGAGGTGAAGGTGGTAGCCGCCCCTAGAAACATGATAGCAGGTTAGACGAGATTCGTTTGATTCAAATTGACCTGTATACGGCTCGAACTCAAAGGATCATGGATCGTAATGGTTGAAAGAAGAACGACGAAGCAATCGCCCAACGCTAATACTTGCCAAACTTTCAAGAACAATCGTGGAAAATGCACCCTGGTAAGTCACCCTCCGACTGCCACACCTCCGTCAAGAATTTGCCAACAACGGAAAAGTGCCTGACTCGAAGGCCGTTTCGGCTCAAATGACCTCCCCCTCGGAAAACGCCCGCAATGCCGTCAATTTGCTTCCTGCGGCGCTCTCCGACAATTCCCTCCAAAAGGATTAGTGGTCAATTTTGATCATTCCTTCAGTCTTTTTTTGTCGATACTAACAACAGCGAAATCAGCGTATTAAGCAAGCTTACTGGTCTCAGGCCAACGCCGTTGGTTGTTCTCTGACTAGCTGAAAACCTTACCTCTTTCTCACCTCAGCCAAACCAGGGGGCAAATGTCATTATTAAACACTGGACTTTCCACGGCGACGTTGCAAATCGTCAGCCCCCAATCCCTTGCCCGTGTGGGGGTGTGCGCACCTCGCCCGCGATTGCGGGCGAATGCATCGCTACCCAGCCGAATCGCTGTGGTCGGGAATTATCTTCCGCGACAGTGCGGAATTGCTACGTTCACCACAGACCTGTGCAGCGCAATCTCAGCAGAGTGCGGAACCGCGCGCCTATTGGCGCTGCCTGTAAACGACACACAACTGGGATATGACTATCCGGCGCGCGTACGATGGTCACTCGCACAGGACGACCTCTCGTCGTATGAACAAGCCGCTCAGTTCCTGAACTTCAACAATATCGACATGGTCTGCCTGCAGCACGAGTACGGCATCTTCGGCGGGCCCGCCGGAAGTCATATTTTGCGCCTATTGCGCGCCCTGAAGATGCCGGTTGTCACTACCCTCCACACCGTCCTTCGTGAGCCGGATCACAACCAACTCATGGTCATGCAACAGATCGCAGAGCTGTCGGATCGGCTTATTGTTATGAGCGAGCTTTCGTCCCAGTTTCTGCAGGAGATCTACAAGGTTCCCGGCAACAAGATCGACATGGTTCCCCACGGTGTTCCCGACTTGCCGTTCCTGGATCCGAACTTCTACAAAGACCGCTTTCACGTGGAAGGAAAGGCCGTACTCTTGACCTTCGGACTGCTGTCGCCCAATAAAGGAATCGAAAACGTTATTCAGGCACTGCCTGACATCTTGTCGAAGCATAAGAACGTGGTCTACATGGTCGCGGGCGCGACTCACCCTCACATTTTGCGTCGTGAAGGCGACAAGTATCGAACGTACTTGCAAGACTTGGCGAAGGACATCGGCGTGGATTCGAACGTCATCTTCCACAACCGCTTTGTCAGCCCTGAGGAAATGGTCGAATTCATCGGCGCGGCGGACATCTACATCACGCCCTACCGTCATGAAGCGCAGGTCGTCTCCGGGACGCTGGCCTATGCACTCGGCGCCGGCAAGGCGATCATCTCGACTCCGTACTGGCACGCGATTGAGTTGCTGGACGACCATAGGGGCGCCCTGGTTCCCTTCCAAAATCCCGGCGCTGTAGCCCAAAAAACCATCGAACTCTTGGACACGCCCGCGATTCGCCATGCCATGCGTAAACGGGCCTATCTGTTTGCGCGCGACATGATCTGGGAAAAAGTAGCGCAGGGTTACATGGCAAGCTTTGTCCGGGTCCGCAGTGACCGCATGCAGACCCCACGCGTACAGTTCCTCGCCGGCGCTACCCCAAAAGCTCTAAACCGACTGCCAGACATAAAACTAAGTCACCTGGCCCGCCTGACAGATGACAGCGGAGTGTTGCAGCACGCAATCTTCACGGTCCCCAATTATGGAGAGGGCTATACCACCGACGACAATGCTCGCGCACTCATTCTCAGAGTCCTGTTGGCTCAACCTGGTAACCGCTTGCTCGGGCAGTCTCACTCAGCCACTCCAGATTTCACCCCCGTCGATACTTCCTCCCGTTATCTGTCCTTACTGGAGCATGCGTTTAATCCAGAGAAGGGTAGATTCAGAAACTTCCTCGGCTACGATCGCCGGTGGAATGAAGCCCAAGGTTCGGAAGACTGTCACGGGCGCGCATTGTGGGCACTTGGGACAGTTCTGGAAAAGTCGCGGGACCAGGGCTTGAGGAGCGCCGCGGGGCGCCTGTTTGAGTTCTCGCTTCCTGCGGTCGTGGAATTCATCAGTCCGCGCGCCTGGGCCTACACCCTGCTGGGAATCCAAGCATACCTCGGTTCTTATGCGGGAGATCGCGACGCGCAGAAAATACGCTCGGTAATCAGTGGGCGGCTTCTTGAAATGTACAAGTCCATCCGCCGTCCGGACTGGAAGTGGTTTGAGGACGTGCTCGCCTATGGCAACGCGAGATTGCCCCAGGCCATGCTCTTGGTAGGCTCGGCGTGCTCTGATGAGTCCATGGTTTCCATCGGACTCGAAGCGTTGGATTGGCTGTTGGCCACGCAGCGCAGCGAAGACAGCGGCCACTTTGTACCGATTGGATCACAAGGCTTTTATCGCCGCGGCGGTGAGAAGGCCCGTTTCGATCAACAGCCGATTGAAGCCGCCGGTGCGGTTTCGGCGTGTTGCGAGGCGTACAACGTAACTGGTGACAACCGCTGGCGCGCGGAAGCCCGGTCGGCATTCAACTGGTTCCTTGGCGACAACGATCTGCAACTTCCTCTTTATGACTCCGACTCGGGCGGGTGCCGGGATGGTCTGCATCCCGACCGCCCCAATGAAAACCAGGGAGCGGAGTCGACGCTATCGTTTCTGATGGCACTCCTGGAGATGCGTTCGCTGGAGAGCTCTGGGCAAATGGAGATCCCATCGTGACCATTCCCGTACAGAAACCTTCGAGCACGGTCAGCACTTATGAGCCACTACTTCTTCGCCATCCGGCAAACCCCATCCTGACGAGCAAAGACTGGCCCTACCCGATTACTAGCGTCTTCAATGCCGGCGCGACTCTGCTGGCGGATGGCTCTACACTACTGCTTTGCCGCGTGGAGGATCGACGCGGCTTGTCGCATCTCTGTGCCGCGCGCTCTAGGAACGGTGTCGACGGCTGGGAAATTGATAAAGAACCCACACTGATGTCCCGTCCGAGGGAATATCCAGAAGAGATCTGGGGTATCGAGGATCCTCGCATCACGTTTGTGCCCGAGTTGCAGCAATACGTGGTCACCTACACTTCTTATTCGCGCGGCGGCCCTGGAGTGTCTTTGGCCCTGACCAAAGACTTCCGCACCTTCGAACGCTACGGCGTCATCATGTCACCCGATGACAAAGATACTGCACTCCTTCCGCGGAGAATCGATGGGTACTGGGCGCTCATTCATCGTCCCATGACTGCTCTGGGAGCGCACATGTGGATTTCCTATTCTCCTGATCTTCGTCATTGGGGCAGGCACAGGCTCATGCTGGAAGCACGGCGTGGCGCCTGGTGGGACGCGAACAAAATTGGTTTGTCGCCGCCTCCCATCGAGACTCCCAGAGGGTGGCTCGTGTTCTACCACGGAGTCAGGCACACGCCTTCGGGCTGCCTGTATCGATTGGGGCTGGCTCTCTTCGAGCTTGACAAACCCGAAAAGTGCTTATTGCGAGGGGATTCGTGGATCTTCGGGCCCGAGGCGGAATACGAACTCCACGGCGACGTCGATGATGTTGTCTTCCCTTGCGGTTACACGATGAATCCCGATGGCGACACAATCAATCTCTACTACGGAGCGGCGGACTGCTCGATCGCGCTGGCTCGCGCAAGCGTGCGCTCACTACTGGATTGGCTGGATGTGAACGGAAGTTGCGAACGCCGGCAACGAGCTGAGGATTTATGAGACTACTGCTTTGGATTTTCCAGTTTGCCTTCGGGTGTCACCATAACAAACTGGGCAGCATAGTTACCATCAAGAGACGAACGTACCAGGTCTGCCTCCAATGTGGCCAGGAATTTCCCTACTCTTGGGAGCTGATGCGTTCTGTCGGTCCAAATGCTGCGGAGAGCGATTCGCCTCGGAAGCGCATTGGGCACACTGAGCCAGCGGTGAACTGACCCAGTCGCGCTCAACCGTACAATTCTGATTGCTAGATGTGAGCTATCTTGCTCAGACACCCACTCTCACATCTGTCATTCTTTTATCTACCTGAGTGTGTAGACCGAGCCACGACGGCTGATTCGTAGCTCTCATTCTTAGGTCGCCGCCAGGACCGGCTCCGGCAAAGAAGGCGAAGCGACCACATCCAGCTCATCAGCATTCTTCATCCGTGTGTACGTCGCGAAAACCTTACGGCGAGCACGGTCGAAATGAAAAGCTCTCAACCCGAAAATCAAGGCAGCCCGCATGCAGATGAGGGGCGTTAGCCTGCGAAAGAGAAGGTCAAAGATCATGCCTTTAGTTCAATTATTGGAAGTTCTCGTTGTAGTTGGCGTCCTGCTGTGGTTGGTGAATCGCTTCATCCCCATGCAGGGATCGATCAAGTCCATTCTGAATGGTGTCGTAGTCATCGCAGTCGTCTTGTGGCTGCTGAACGTCTTCGGGCTGTTTCATTCCCTTGCACGCATCCACATTGGCACGTGAAGCTGAATACGAACGAAACACCATCAAGGAATCTGCACTACGAATGCAACATCGATACAGCGCAATTCAGGGCAGGAATCTGCCTCCAGGAGACGCATTGAAGAACACTCTTTTGTTAGCGGTCGGACTTACTCTTAGTTTGAGTGCTTTTGCTCAGACCAATTCTCAATCAAATATAGCTGTGGAGCCCATGGATCGCACCCCGACATTCCGAGTCACCGTAGTCAGTCGCAGCGTGCGGGCAGTTAACTACAAGCATCGTGGCGGAGCCACAAAGATCGATTTTGCGGGTACGGACCTGATGCCTGCAGCCAACGGCCAAGCCAAAGTGGAAAGCAAGAAAGGCTACATTGAAATCGAGGTGGAGTTTGGAAACTTGCAAAAGCCCACGACTTTCGGCAATGAGTACCTGACCTACATCCTGTGGGCGATTTCACCCGAGGGCCGTGCTGTGAACTTAGGCGAAGTCCTGGTAGGCGGTAACCATCGCAGCAAGCTGGACGTGACCACCGATCTTCAGGCCTTCGCACTGGTCGTCACGGCGGAACCCTACTATGCGGTTCGACAGCCCAGCAACGTGGTAGTGCTTGAAAACGTAATCCGCGAGGATACGAAGGGGACTACCGAGGCAATGAATACGAAATATGAGCTCCTGGAACGAGGTGGCTACATCCCCACCGGCTACAAATTCGATCCGGTGGTTCTGAATACCAAACTGCCCCTGGAATTCTTTGAAGCGCGTAACGCATTGCGCATTGCGAAGTCCGAGGGAGCCGAGACCTATGCCAACGAAAGCTACCAGCATGCTGTTCAGCTCATGGACAAAACCGATCAATACGCCACAAGCACTCACATCGACAGAAAGCCGATGATCGCGGTTGCCCGCGAGGCGGTGCAAACAGCGGAAGATGCTCGCGCCATCACGGTGAAGAAGATCGATCAGGAACGTCTGGAGACCGAACGGCAAGCCGCCGCCCACGCCCAGGCACAGACCCAGGCACAGGCGGACGACGCGACGCGCCAGGCGAAACAAGCCCAGTCTGATCAGGCCCGAGCTGAATTCGCCAAGGGGAAAGCAGAGGAGGATGCCGCAAAGGCCCGGAACGAAGCGGACAATGCACGATCGGACGCAGCAAAGGCCAAATCCGATATGGCGGACAGCCTGGCGTCCTCGGCAAATGCGCTTTCCCTAGCCCAGTCGGATGCAGAGCAGTCCCGCTTAGCGGCGCAGCAGTCACAGCAGGATGCGCAGCAATCAGAAGCAGACAAGGTGGCAATGCGCACGCGATTGTCGGAACAGTTGAATTCCATTCTCCAAACTCGCGATAGCGCGCGTGGCCTCATCGTCAGCATGTCCGATGTTTTGTTCGACACCGGCAAATACTCGCTGAAACCTGGTGCACGAGAGAAGCTCGCGAAAGTCGCCGGCATTCTGCTCGCCTACCCTGGCCTCAACATCGCGGTCGGTGGCTACACGGACAACGTAGGCGGCGACGAAATGAACCAAAAACTGTCCGAGAACCGCGCTGGCTCGGTGCGCGATTACCTGGTCCAACAGGGCGTAGCGACCAATTCCCTTAGCTCGAAAGGTTTCGGCAACACGTTGCCGGTAGCCTCGAACGATAACTCCGCCGGCCGGCAGCAAAATCGGAGGGTGGAACTTCTCGTCTCGGGTGAAGCCATCGGGCACCCTGTCAACGCGACCACCGGAAGCTTGCGCTAGGCCTTAGAGCCGCTGTTTTGGTTCGGAGCAAATCCGGGCTCGAAACAGCGGCACACATTCGGCGGTCATCAATGAATCGTGAGCACTTAGAAAAGAGAAGTATGAGTTTCGCGGGCCAAGTCGATGGGACACGTCTGATGTTTCGTTCAAGAAGGGACTTAGTCTAGAGCCAAAATAAAAATGGGTGCCCGTGTCCCAGCGGACACCAAGCACCCCGTCGTCGGTCAGTTAGACCGGTTTTACGTTCTCTGCCTGAAAGCCTTTCGGGCCCTTCGTGACGTCGAACTGTACGGTTTGGCCTTCTTGCAGGCTGCGAAAGCCGCCCGCCTGAATCGCCGAGAAATGCACGAATACATCTTCGCCATTCTGACGGCTGATGAAGCCAAAGCCTTTAGCGTCGTTAAACCACTTTACTGTTCCTGTTTCCAATTGTGTTCCTATTTCTATTTGAATTTTCTGCTGAGAAAAGTCGCTGCCGGTGAGAAGAGGTGACGCTGGTTGGCGGAACCGATTTTCAACTGCGGGTGAACCAAACTTAGCCGATACAAGTTTGATGCACCTCCCCTCCAAACGATTCAGAATCATGTAAATCTGGCCGCAAAGACCGTACGTCACGATGTGAGCCCTTTTGATCAGACCGGTCGAGTTCCTCGCCGTAGGATGACGGTAGACACTTTTCCGCCGGGTCCCGCACCGCACATCTCTGGGTGCACTGTCCCCGCACGGAGGCTTATGAACCGACTTCTTGGCATCTTGCTCGTCCTGCTTGCACTGACGTTTCCGGTCCGCTCGCAGAACACCGACGATCTCCGGCACGGTAATGAGGCCCCAGGATCTAGGGTGCCATCGGATGCGGAGGGCAATCTGTTCGCTTGCCAACACGGTTGGGCGAAATGCAATCACGCCAGCTTGTCACCATCAGAAGCGGTTAAGGTGGCCGTGACCGATCACCAGCGCAACATCTCAAACTGCAGGGCGGGCATAAAACCCTGCGATCCGTCGAAACTAAGCGATGCCGAACGCACCGCGCTGGCGGTTGCCGATCACCAGCATAATGTCAGGGCCTGCAACGACGGCATTCTGCCCTGCGACAATTCACGGCTGACTCCATCCGAAGCGCGCGGAGCGGCCGCCGCCGAGCACACACGCAACCTCTCCGACTGCAAGGACGGCGTGGGGTCCTGCGACTCCTCTAAATTTACCCAAGCTGAAGCGAACGACGTGCGCACCGCACGCCACCAGCGCAATGTCACCGACTGCAAGGAGGGCATGGACCTCTGCGACGCCTCACAACTTACTCCGTCGGAAGCAAGAGACGCCGAGATCGCGCAGCGGCAGCGCAACGCTTCGAATTGCAAGAACGGTTGGAACGATTGTGATCGCACGAAACTGACCGAAGTGGAGGCCCGCGACGTCGACGCCTCTGACCGGCAACGTAACCTTTCCGATTGCAGGGCAGGTCTCGAAACCTGCAACTACGAGAAGCTGACTGAGGTCGAAGCTGGTACCTTGGCTGGTGCTGAGCGTCTGAGAAACTACCAGGCGTGCCTTAAAGGGTACGGGTACTGTGATCGTTCTCGGCTTACGCCGGAAGAATTGAAAGCGATCCCCAACTCCTCAACAGTTCCGCGTTAGGAATTACTTTGTCACGATGGGTGGTCAAGAGTGAAGTACAGTGCGACGGAAAGGTTACCGCTTCTCCTTCTCGTTTCTCCGGGCATATGAAAATGCGGTATCCCTACGGAATGCTCTGCACCATCGTCAATGCCGGTCGCCTGCTTGCCAAACGCGTAGGGACACTTGCTCTGATTGTCCTCATGTGCAGCAATGCCTCGCCCGCATATTCGGTCCTGACCCACGAGGAAATTGTAGACCTCCTCTGGACCGACGACATCCGGCCCCTCCTGCTGAAGCGGTTTCCCGGCCTGTCGGAAGATCAGATCAAGGATGCGCATGCCTATGCCTACGGAGGCGCCGTCATTCAGGATCTCGGATACTACCCGTTCGGCAGCACCCAATTCAGCAGCCTGGTCCACTACGTCCGCAGTGGCGATTTCGTTCGTGAATTGCTGCTCGAAAGTGAGGATGTCAACGAGTACGCCTTCGCCTTGGGCGCGCTATCGCATTACGCGGCAGATATCGCTGGTCACCCGGCAGTCAACAAAGCCGTCGCGATCCAGTATCCCAAGCTGCGGAAAAAGTTCGGCAAGTCCGTCCGCTATGCGCAGGACAAGACCGCACATTTGAAAACCGAGTTCGGGTTCGACACGTTACAGGTCGCGAAGAATCGCTACGCCTCCGAACAGTACCACGATTTCATCGGGTTCCAGGTTTCAAAGTCCTTGCTGGAGCGGGTCTTTCCAGTCGTGTACGGCGTAGAGCTCAAAGACGTGCTTACCCACGAGGATCTTGCAGTCGGCTCCTACCGCTTCTCAGTTGGTCGGCTGATTCCGCAAATGACTCAGGTCGCACTCCAAACTCATAAGAAGAACCTGATGCACGAAACGCCCAATTTCGCTAAGCGAAAGTTCCTGTACCGGCTTTCGCGCTCCGACTACGAAAAAGAATGGGGGAAAGACTACGTGAAGCCGGGCATCGGCACGCGGATCCTGTCCACGCTCTTGCGCTACATGCCAAGAATTGGTCCCTTCAAGGGATTAGGATTCAACAACCCGACGCCACAGACAGAAGATCTATACATCAAGAGCATCAATGCTACCGTCGATCAATACCGAATCTTTCTCGCGGGAGTGCGCACGAACTCTCTCACGCTGGCCAACTGTGATTTCGATACTGGCGAACCTACAAAGGCTGCGGAGTACTCACTCACCGACGAAACCTATGCCAAGTTGCTGGCTCAACTCTCCGATCGGAAGTTCGACCGAACGTCACCCGAACTGCGCGCCAACATTCTTGAGTTCTACTCTGACCTCTCCGTCGCGATTGAGACGAAGAAGGACAATGTTCGCTGGCAGAGCGTCCTGAAGTCAATCGATCAGCTGAAAGCGGCGACTCCGGGGACGATTGTTGCCGACGACCTTGCATCAGGTCCCGCACTCGAACCGACAACGAAAGTTACCCGCACGCACCAACGTTTAGTCGGCGGCGGAGTTTCTGATCCGATCGGACTGCCAAACTCGGTAAGTGAAACACAGCAATAATCCCAGTTTACGATTTTCTGGTTCCGCGATCGTGCGACTATTCGTACTCTGCAAATGATCCTTGAGCGCTCGGCTGTCACTCGAGCGTGCGTCATCGAGAGGGGCTAACAATGGCAGAAAAGCAATGGACCGTAAAAGACTTGGTAGAAGCGTTGAGACAGTTCCCGGAAGAAGCAAAGGTCTACTACGAAATGGGGCCGAATGGCCCAGGAACGATAGGAAAGGCGCAATACGTCAAGGCCTGGGGCGACGACGATCAGATGGGGGTGCTTTTGGACCGTTAGACGGGAATTGATCAACCAGGCAGCAAGTTCTCATCGCTGTACCAAACCGCGCTCAGAAAACATAAGCCAACACTCGCCGCCAGAGCCGCAATACCGGTTCGAGAAACATCTCGCACAGCAGCGTTCTCACGGGGTGGAGCACTATTTCACCGCCCTCGTTAAGTCATGCTTTCCAGGTGCTCGCTAAGAAACCACATCTGGAGTGCGTTGGTTCGCAGAACGACTTCGCTTTCGTTCGTGCACGAGAGTTTAGCTTTGTAGCCGGCGAGCTCGACCAGGGCGACATAGCACCATGGAGCGCCGTAATCATTATGGCTCGACCGCCTGGCCACTTACTTTTCAGAAGCCTCTAGGCGTCGATCTCTATGCGGCTCTGTGCGGGGCAGCCCAGTGCTTAATTCACACTTCTCTCCTGGCTTAGCGCCACAGGTGGGGCAACGAACTTTCAAGGCTGGCACTTTCTTGGTTTTCATAGCTACATAATGAGCTGGGTGTCGCCAACAAGATGTGCAACTGTGATCACTGCGTGCTCCTGAAAACCGGCATTCTCGCAAATCTTGTTCAAAAGTCGTTTGCAACTCTCTTAGACAAGACACTCTCGGAGAGCTTCCTGACGTGATGCCATGCTCACTTGGCCGGCCTGGCATTGTTGAGGCACAGCCCGACCAGTTCAGACACATTTGCTTCGCCCATACACATGACCGTGTCTGCTCCACCCCAGTAGATTTTTACAGTTCCATCGGGCTCCGGAACAGCGCCACACGTGAAGACTACGTTGTGGACATACCCGGTTATTTCCCAAGGATCCTCCGGCTGCAAAATCCACGCGTCGCCTACTCCGATGACCTTTGCCGGGTCCCTGAGGTCATGAAGAGCGACTCCCAAACGATAGACTGATCCATCCATGGTTTGGAAAACTCCATGATAGATGGAAAGCCAACCCTGCTCCGTTTTGATCGGCGGCGCGCCGGGACCGATCTTCATTTCATCCCAGTGATATTGCTCAGGCCTCATGATCAGCCGGGACTGTCCCCAATAGCGTAGATCCGGAGAGTAGGAAATCCAGATGGACCAGGGGGCGATTTCCGAATGAGGACGGTCAAGCCGAGCATAGAGCCCATCAAACTTTTCGGGAAAAATTACCACATTGCGATAATCCGCCTCAGTGATTAAAGAGACTCTTTCCACCTGACTGAAGTCCTTCGTCTTGGCCAGGGCGATCCGAACTCCATTTCGCGAGTAAGCGCTGTAGGTGATGATGTATTCCCCTTCCAGCAGGGTCACGCGTGGGTCCTCCACTCCGAATTCTTCATAGGGGGCAAAAGGGCCGCCCCGGTCAGGAGTCAGAAACGGCTGTGGATCGGCAGTGAAGCGGAATCCGTCGGGACTGCGTGCCAAACCAATGATGGAGCGCCCGGTGCGGAGATGGGAGCGGAAAAGCATGATGTATTCGTTCCCGTGCTTCACGACCGCCGCGTTGTGAACAGTTTCCACAGGATAGGGAATCTCGGCCTTGGTGAGGATGGGGTTGTGCCTGCAGCGCCTGACAATGTCCGGCTTCATGATCGGCTCCTCGCCTCCAGATCAAAAATCGTTGAGTAAACCCGCTCGTATCCCTCCACCATGGTGTCGATCGAAAAGTGTTGTTGGACACGGCCGCGGCAGGCCCGTCGATCGATTTCCAAAATTCGCTCCAGGACCCGAACTGCCTCAGCGACGTTGGCAACCAGAAAGCCGGTCTCCCCATCCTTGATCACCTCGCGGCAAGAGCCGAGATCCATTGCAATGACGGGCACACCGGCGGCATTCGCTTCGACCAGGACAAGTCCGAATCGCTCTGGAATGGTATTCAGGTGCAGGAGAGCTCGGGCTCGAGCAAATAGTTCGTTCTTGCCCTTCACGTCCACCGGTCCGATATAGAGGATGTTTTGATCGTCGAGATGGGGTTTGATCAGCTCCCGGAAATAGCTCTCATCCTGAACGATACCTGCGATGATCAAACGCATTCCGCTCAGACGAGCAACCTCGATAGCTAGATGAACACCCTTATCCGGGTGAATCCGGCCCAGGAAAATCAAGTCTTGGCCGCCGGAGTCCTGAAGGGGATACAACGAGAGATCAATGCCGTTGTAGACGGTCGCTAAGTAATTCAGCCCTGTGGCTCGGTCGGAGTCGCTGACGGAAACGAAGTATCCGTCACGATACTTATGATAAATGGGCATGATTTTGGGCGACGAGAATCCGTGGATGGTAGTCAGGACCGGTGTTCTTATCAGCCCGGTGTAGGTCAAAGCCATGAAGTCGTAGTGGCTGTGGAGGAGATCAAACTCAGCAGCGTGCTCGAACGCTTCCGAGATGTGAAGGTATTCGGCTACTTTGGGATCGACGGTGGCATCCTCTTCATATCCCTTGTCCACGACGGCATGCAAGCGAGCGCGGGTCACTGAATCCCTACTGGCGAACAACGTCACATCCCAGCCACGAGCCACGAGCCCTTCGGTGATGTTGCTCGCCACTGTCTCCCATGCGCCGTATTGCCGTGGAGGTGTTCGCCAGGCTATCGGCGACAGGATAGCCACTCGTTTGTTGGGCACTCTCATGCTGGTCGACGACACTTTCCTATTGCATGGCCGACAGCACTTCATCGAGCGGAACGGTTGCAAAACCGGTGGCATGATCGGCCATGCCATAGGGAATGATCAGTTCGTCGTTGTGGAGGAGAGCGCCACAGGTATAGACGACGTTCGGCACGTAGCCTTTACGCTCCTTTTCGTCCGGTTTGAGCAACGGCTCGCGGAGGCGGCCGATCACTTTGCCAGGATTGTCGTGATCGAGGAGGAATGCACCGATGCAGTACGTTCGCAGGGGGCCGACTCCGTGGCTTAGGACTAGCCAGCCTGCTCCGGTCTCAATGGGAGACCCGCAGTTCCCCAACTGGACCAGTTCCCAGGGGAACATTGGCTTAAGGAGAGCCTTGCTTTCATACCAGAAGTGGACATTGTCAGAAAGCATGAAGTAGATGTTCTCATTATCCTGGCGGGAGAGCATCGCATAGAGGCCATTGATTTTCCGGGGGAAGAGAGCCATGCCTTTGTTTTTGGCTGCCGGACCGTTCAAAGTGATGAACCGAAACAGGAGGAAGTCAGAAGTCTCCACCAGTTCTGGAAAGATCACCTTGCCATCGAAGGCTGTGAACGTGGCGTAATAGACATAGCTGCCGTCGTCGTTCTGAAAACGGACGAACCGGGCGTCTTCGATGCCGTTGCGTTGCGATGGCGTGGCGGGAAAAAGAATGCGCTCAGACAACGGCTGTTGGGGTTGAAACTGAACCTCGTAATTGGACTGGGCCAGCATCAAAATTCCCCGGATCGCCTCCTGATCCGACAAGCGCGACTGCTTCATTTCGACTTCGAGATGGGCGCGCAGTTCTTCCAATGAAAATCGTTCCCCATACTTGTCCATAATCCGGCGGGTGAATCCGCTGGTCAATCCCAGCTCAAAGAGCTTCCGCTCGAAGAGCGCCTTCTCGTAGTGAGGATTCGGGATTTGACGCGGCTCCGTGAGGAAGCCGGTCGGGGGTTCGACCTCGATCCGGTTGTCAGGGTGGATGATACCCGTCCGAAAAGTGATGGAGGAAATGTGTCCCTCCCCGGTGGCGCGCAAGCTGAGGATAAAACGCAAAGCGCCGGGAGGAAGCTCGGATTGGTCAGGGTGTGGGACGATGGACGGATTGAACAGGGCTGCAGATTCCAAGGAGAATTCGCAAACGAAATAGGAACCGATCAACAGTTGTCTCTGTTCGGAAATTTCCTCATCGGTCAATACGAGGTCGCGGACCTGTTCGAACCGTTCCAAAAAGGATCTGTGGATTTCCTGGTGTCGTCGCGAGAATTCAGCGGATACTTCCTCCAGAAGTGGCCCCACCTGGCTCTCCGGAAGCGACATGATTCTGGCGATAATTCTGCTAGCTCGCTCGGGAGTCTCCGGTCTGAACGGGCGCAGAAGAACGCGGGACTGGTCAGGTCGGAGGATCGTGCCCGTGCGTTGGACATTTGTCGAAGCAGTGATCATGGATTGGCGATTCCTGAGAATTGTGACGGAAAGCTGCGATTACTGAAAACTGCGATCATTTCTGAAATCGCGGGCGCGCTCCGGGATCCAGACTGGGAACTATTGGAGCGCCTTGGGTGAGACTCCACATCTTGATTCAGTGGGAATCGGGCCGCGCGCTGTTTTTCCCGCATCAGCTGTATGCCGGTGGACGGTATTGCTGGTCGGCTTCTCACCACCGAGGACAGAAACTATGCGGGGTGGAGCGCACACTCACGAGCATTGGGTTTCCTGTTACCAGTCAGTCCCGATGCTCGTGGTGTGAACTTCAATAGCACCATTGAGAAACAACCCGACCAGGGGACGAATGGTCGCATAGTTCCTCCCCGATCAAGATGCCGGCTGTGACAACGGTATCCCCACCGCCGCCTCGGTCGGTAGCTTTGATCGAAACCAGCCTACAACAGCGGCTAATCCGTAACTGTGCACAATTGACCAGATCCACGTTCGCATGGGGAACATCACGACTATCCTTTGACTTCTAAACCCCATAATTCGAGTAAACCGGGTGGCACGTATTTGTGATCCTTGTTCTTTTGGACCCAATCCCTGAGCTGGGCCGAATTGCCATACTGCTGAGGGGACAGGCATAGCCGCTTGGCGACCTCTTCGAATGAGGTGGCGCCCGTGTAGGGAACGGTATTCAGTTCCGGCTTGCCCCAGTTCGGATTGCCTCGCTTCTTTGCCACTTAAATTCCTTCGGCTTTCCTAGATGATTGAGCCCTGACTGTCTCGATTTAGACGCGCAGACGCACACAAGCCGATGCTCTTCAAATTCGCTTTTGGCGCGCTCCATTTCGACATTCTTATAGGCCGCGAGTTCCGTACTGACCTGGTAATACGCAGCCGAACGGGCCTTGACGTATTCGCTGAGCCTAGACTGACAAGCTTCTTCAAGATCCTTGCAGATTAGGCAATTCGTGGCTATCCCTACGTCTGGCAGACCCACGAGTTGCGGGATGTCCTTTCTGTTTATCACACTTGATTGATAATCTCCTGCTCGGCTCGGAACCAGTCCTGTTCGTCTTGGCCTGGCGCGCGACCACGGCTCTCATACAGCTCATACGCCCGCGCTCTTATCATTTCTTGTGAGTGGATGGTATCTGGCATAATCGCCATCTTGCCAGAGGACCTTTTCGGGTCGACAAAAGTATTGGGCTTTGGCTGTTTGCCAGCCTTGGGATTGATCATTAGGACATCCTTTGGTGTTACGGCTAAGAGGAGCGTACTTCAGATGAGCTGACTTAGTTCAGAGAATCTGAAAGAGGAAAGGAGGACTCACTCACCCTCAACCATACGCCCGAACCTCAAGCGTGTCCATCCCGACTCTCCGGCTTCATCGCGGTTTCTCCATACATCAGCTCAATCGTATGACGAAGCGCGATCATATTGCTGCGGGACGATCCTGCGGCACGGCTGGTGGGGCTTTTGGCAAGGTCTGCCTGGTATATTGTTTGCAGGAGGCGGCTCTGCTTCTGCAAACGTTCCAGTGTTCCGGAGTCGAGTTGTTCTTCAAGCTGCACACTCCATTATACGGGCACTCCGGGAGAATAGTTCCCGTCGCTAGGAGTGACCCAACTTCAGCAATCAGATAGGCGCACATATCTTGTGTTGAGCAGAAATACCACGCCGGTGCAAGAACCATATCGAGACCCAACTTTTCTGTGAATCCTGACGTGGCAGGCAGCTTGACAATGGCAGTGGATGCGCCTAGCATTGTTATTGAGTAAGCCACCTCTTTCTTACCCTTTCAGATCTCCTGAACTAAGTCAGCCCATCTGAAGTTTGCCCCCTTAGCTTTCCCTCTGAAGGAGGAGCTCCGTAATGACACTATTGACCCGTTGGGAACCCTTGCGCGAATTTTCTACGATGCAAGACCGGATGAGCCTTATGAATCGTCTTTTTCGGGAATCATATAGCCCAGAAGGTCCAGAAGAGGCGTTGACGACCACCAGCTTCGCTCCGCCGGTGGACATCTATGAAGATGAGCACACCATTACGCTGAAGATGGAGGTCCCGGGCATCGACGAAAAGGACATTGATGTCCGCATCGAGAACAACACCCTCACCGTCCACGGCGAGCGCAAGATCGAGAAGGAAGAGAAAGAAGAAAACTTCCGTCGCATTGAGCGGCAATATGGAAGCTTCACCCGTTCCTTCACACTGCCCAGTTCCGTGGATCCAGGGCAGGTGAGCGCGAATTATGATCGGGGTGTGCTTAAAATCACCCTCGCCAAGAAGGCTGAAGCCAAACCCAAGCAGATTAAGGTGAACGTTGGCAGCGAGAAGACCCTCGATGCCAAGGTTCACGGTAAAGCCGCGTAATTCGCCAGCACGTTTGTCTGGTGGTGAAGGGCGAGTGAAAAAAGTGGGAGGCGGCTAAATGTCGCCTCCCTTTCCGAAAAGGACTTCCCCCGATGTTTGCTCGAATTGTCGATTTTGTCAGTAGGCCGGGCAAAACAAGATCACTCAACGAGATCATCCAGAGCAGGCTGTTTCCCATTTTGAGTGTGCAACCGGGCTTCCTTGACGAAATCGTACTAGAGTCCGACGTTGAGCCAAATCGAGTTGTGACTTTGAGCTTTTGGAAAACTCGGGAACAAGCGGAGCGTTATAACCAGGAAACCTATCCGGCGGTCAAGGAGGTGCTGGTCGCCTCGCTTGAGGTTGATCCCGTCGTGAGAACCTTCAATGTGATGAACTCCACCACTCGCAACATAGCTGGGCAGCACGTCCTAGTTCGGCCAGCAATACCGCTAGGCGAGCGATGACAAATGAGACATCCGAAGTGTCCACCTGTACCCTGCATTTATCTTCAAACTTTAAAAGGTAACTCTTTCTATGAAAACCGTTCTCCTGGCTTGTCTCTCTCTATACTTGGCCTCCGGCATCGTCGCCGTGGCACAATCCCCTCTTAATCAGGCTCCACTAGAGCATCAAGCGGTCACCCGGCTCTCAACCATCATGGGCACCGTCCGGGCAGACGGACAGACATTAACCTTTGTGACCGATCAAAGAGCCTGGAACGTAGATAATCCAGAGGTCCTTAAGGGCCACGAGGGACACTATGTGCGGGTGAACGCTCACGTCTACCCGGACAAGGACTCGATTCACATCACAGAAGTCAAGCTGCCCACTGCAAATGAAAGCAGGAGAAATGACGTACGATGAGCACGAGCACCCGCCGGTTGCCGTTTACAAATTAATCACCCGCTTAAGTAATTCACCACGAACCGCTAACTTAAGAGGAGTAACTACGGCGAGAGCGGCCTTCAAGTTCACAGTTCACTTCTGAATGTCCTTCTTCACGACTAGCTTTCGCATTCGCCCTGGATTGAATCGCCAGGCGGAATCCGGCCGGTCGTTTCGCGCCTGGTTGCGGAGAGTCGGCGAACGAAATAGGACCATTGTTCCAAGTCTTCGCAAGGTTTATCGCCCACCCTCGTGACCATCTCCAGCCCCCGAATCCGGCTCCGAAGTGCTCACCCTGCACGCTGGCGGTCACTAGCCATAAGCTCCCTGGTCAAAAGAAGACAGTTAATCACCCCAGCGGCGCGTAGGCTGATATCGAGGCAACACTCATGAAACGCATTGGAGTCATCAGCACAGCAGTTCTGTTTGTGCTTCTCGGAACCGCGGCCCTGGGTTACCGACAGCAGGATCAGCAGGACGAAAAACAGAACAAGCCTGAAAAGCAAGGGCGACCGGAGAAGCAGAAACCCGAGCAACAACAGCAGGACCAGAACAGGCAGCAACAGGAGCGGGCCCAGCAACAGCGGCAGGATCAGAACAACGAGCAACAGCAGCGCGCTCACCAACAGCAGGCCCAGGACAAGCAGCAACAGGAGCGCGCCCAACAGCAGCAAGACCTGAACAAGCAGCAACAGCAACGCGCTCAGCAGCAGCAAGACCAGGACAAGCAACAACAGCAACGCGCTCAGCAGCAGCAAGACCAGAACAAGCAGCAACAGCAACGCGCTCAGCAGCAGCAAGACCAGAACAGACACCAGCAAGCCCAACAACAGCAGGCAGAGCAGCAACAGCACGAACAGCAACAACAGCAAGCGCGTCTATCCCAACAGCGACAGCAGCAGCTTATTGAGCAGCAGCAACAGCGCGTGAGCCAGTACCGTCAGCATTTAGATCAGGAACGAGATCGAGCGCAGCAGCAAACCGCGGAATTACAGCAACAGAACCGCAGATCGCAGTACCGCTTCCAGCAAGATTATCTGGAACGTGAACGTCAGCAACAAATAACATTTCGGAACGACCGTGAGCATGACTACGAGCGTGATCCTTACTACTACACCGCTCCCAGCTATCGTTACAATCGTGGCGGTAGTTACTACGAAACGAATGAATATGGCGCAGACTTGCTCCGGCAGGCCGTGAACCATGGTTACGAGGAAGGCTTCCGCACCGGCGAAGCCGACCGGCAGGATCGCTGGCATTCCGATTATCAGGATTCTTATGCTTATCGTGATGCGAACTACGGCTATAGTGGCTACTATCTGTCCCAGGACGACTACAACTTCTATTTTCGGGAGGGCTTCCGTCGCGGCTACGAGGATGGCTATAGCAGCCGCTACGAATACGGCCGCTACTCGAATGGCTCGTACAGCATGCTTGACGCCATCGTGTCACAACTCCTCAACCTGCAGTCTCTTCGATAGAGGGGTCAGCCGAAATTCCGTCTAGCGCCCCGCTCCATATTCCCGAAAGCTGGTCCTTGGGGCGCCGGACGCTCACTCGGTACTCCTTCGCTTGTGAGCAATTGGTAAGAAGAATCGTGGGGAGCAATTGGTAAGAAGAATCGTGGGGAAGCCCCCTCACGGATCCGCTTTTGCCATCTAACCAGGAAGTATTTAGAACGGTAGTGTCCAATTTTGACCAGACTCCCGGCTTGGCCAAATGAGATATTGATCTCGTGCGGCGAGAAGCTCTGCCCACGGCTGGAAAGAGGGACGATGTCTACCCCTTCAAAGCATCCGATCTTAGTGGTTGACGACGAGCCGAGCATTCGAGATAGCCTCGAGTTGCTGCTAGTTTCGGCTGGATACGATGTCTCCACCGCAAAGGATGGATTTGCTGCCCTCATGCAATTGAAACGAAGATTGCCGGAGTTGATCGTTGCCGACCTCAACATGCCCCAGATGTCAGGTCATGAGTTCCTCTCCGTCGTCCGCCGGCGTTTCCCGCAAATCATGACTGTGGCGATGAGCGGTGACTATCAGAGCGACGCCGTACCCTCCGGAGTGATTGCCGACGCCTTTTTTGCGAAAGGCCAGAGTTCCACGAACCTCCTGGCAACGATTGCGGCTACGATTCAAACCTCTGCAGCAAGGCTAAGTGCCCGTCAGAGAGAGTGTGCTCCAGCTTGGATCCCGCGCAACGGCCATGATGCTCAAGGAGTGCCGTACGTGGTAGTCATGTGCACCGAATGCTTAAGGGGATTTCAGTTGCCAGTGGTAGAAGAAACTGTGGAAGTGCTCGAAGCAACGTGCCGGTTTTGTGCGAGCAAGAATCGATACATCATTGAACCAAGCGGGCACGGCATGCGGCAGGTGTCTGCGTGATGAGAATTCTACACTGCATCAACCTTTAATCTGGTTCCGGAGACATACCACACTCCGAGCAAAGATACCTTTTTAGACGACTTGTTTGTGATCGAAGGTGGGAATGTTCCATTCCGTTTGTTTGCCTGGCCGGAGGGGTGGCGGGTTGGGCCGCCGACCAGATCGTGGGCGACGATGGTTTCGGAACGGGGCCGATAGCCTCCTCGGGATCAGGGGTGCTTTCGTGGTTCGCTGGTCCGTGTACTAGTGAGGGAGTACCCAAGAGTTTTCTGGCCACTCGTCTCTGAACCTGGCGTTGTGCTTCTTTAGCCGTTGGTGTTGGACCGCCGGATGTTGCGTCTGTGCCCGGCGCGCGCCTTCATGGCATTTGCGTGTCTCTGCACAACGCGCTTATCAGTGGGGCGTTCCCGGGACGGCGGTTCCTTCGTCTCCAGATTCCCGACCGCGGTCGCGGTAGCAACCGCAGTGGTTACGGACGGCGTCGCAGTCTCGCTGAGCGCCGCATGGGGCGGGGTATTTATCTTCTGGATATCCACTGTTTCCTCTCGTGACTCAGTCATATTTGACCTCCAGATTTGTCATATCGTGAAGCCCATCGACAACGACCGCTGCCAATGGCGTTAGACGGAATGAAAGTCACGGGCATTCGAGTGCTTTCAACCGTATACGCTTGCCTTGCCGAACTTGCTCCGCGGTAAATGCACGACCACAAGTACTACATCTCCAGCGAGTGGATAGAGACGTCGCCGAGGTTGCACCGCCGTTTGCAGTCTCCGATCGACTTGGACGCACCGCCAGCCCCAACTCGCCTCCGCATTCCGGACATTGACGATCAGCCATGGTGAATAGAAACCGTTCCTTCCCGTTGGCTCTGCCTCATAACGATTCGCTGCCCGGCATGCGATCCGTAATAGACGCGATAGAAAGCCGTGGCGGCGTTTTCAGCAGCTTCAGGGACAGGGCGAACAAAATAAGCGCGAGCGTGTTCACGACCAGGGTCGGCGCTGTCGAGAACCCCAACGGCACAACGGGGTTGAACAGGCAAGCCACCAGGCCAAAGGCAGCGACCCAGCGATATTCGCGTACGGAAGCGGCCTGAAATATAACCACAGTGGCCGCGGCGGGGATCAGGATCAGTAAGCCCACATGGTATCCCGCGGCGTAGCGTCCCAGGAAGACGGGAAGTAAAAGACCACCGAGCAGCGCAGTGCTGGCGATCCATTTCATGAATTTCGTAAGCATAAATTCCTCTTTAAAGTAGCTCGTGATTCAGTCCAGAGATAGGAGGCTCCCTTCTTGCCGAAATCGACAGGCGGGTTCCGTCAACCGCGCCCACTCCATTGTTTGCGGGCCCTGATCCGCTGGCGCACAGTTGAAACCAGCAGGGCGATGCCCGCGATGCAGAGCAGCGTCACTGAGACTGCGAGATATGTTTCTGTGGTGTTCATTAGGCCCACCCTCCGTCGGTCAGAAGCCGAAGGCATGCGCATTCTCTGCGCTCTACTGGGCTTTTTCTCGGGCCTCGTTTACTTTCAACGCACGGCCACCCAGGCTGCTGCCAGTGATCGCTGCGGAAGCCTTATCAGCCTCACCCGCATTGGTCATCTCCACGAAGGCGAAGCCCCGCGGGCGTCCCGTTTCCTTGTCGGTAACGATGTTGACGCGTTCCACAGCTCCGTGGGTCTCAAACAGCGCTCGCAATTCTTGTTCAGTCGTGCTGAATGCGAGATTGCCAACGTAAAGGTTCTTCATAGTATTTCCTCTTTGTGTCGTGCTGGTCGGACAATGAAGTTTCGTCGATCGCCGTGATCGAATCGATTTGTGAAACCGACGCCACGCCGTCTACGCATTCTCGAACCGCTAGTCCAAAGGCCGGATTTTCCAACCGTGCGAGCAAGTCGCTAACTTGTCGCGCGTCGCGTTCGTTGTCCCATGGACCGTACTGGGGCAGCTTGGTGTAGTAGGACGGGTCCGGAAACCCGGACTGGTGAAGTTGGCATATGCACCACTTCTTGTGGTCGGCCTGTGCTGACATAACCACTCCGATCATTGCGAACTGGAATGTCTCAACTCTTGGCCCACTCCGCCGCGCTCTGCGCAGCCCGCCGTTCATGGGGATGATTGAGACGGAACCCTTTCTGAATATGACGCGAGTGCGCTGAAACCACCACGTAGGGGATGCCCAGGAGGTCGCGGGCTGCGATGCCCGTCACTTCCAGGCAGTTGAAGTCCTCGGCGCGTATCTTCGAGAAGATACGCTGCAAGGCAGCGCGCAGACTGCCCGCCCGAATGGATCCGAAAGCACTCGCCTGGACTTCGGGCGCCATGAAGAAAGAGTTCCAGCCAGCGGCCCGAACCTTGCGATCGAGCGAAAAACCGTTGACCGCGCGAACCACCTTCCAGTTCTGCGAGTAGGAATCGCTCTCCAACCCCAAGCGCTCGCTCATGAACGGTTGCTCCTTGATCAGAATCGAGCCTATTTGAATACTTGAGGGCATTTTCTCTCCGTGTGTAGGAACGAACCGGGATCGATCCGGAGACGGCTCCGGAGCCGTCCCACAACTGATCGAGGAACCGTTCAGGCTGCCACCACCGCGGCCTTATGCAGCAGGGTCGAGCTGATGACGTCGGAAACACGGAGTTTGGGACTTCCGTCGAGGAATCTTTCCAGGCTTTTCATAACTTCCGGATAGCCGGAAGTGTTGTAGGCCTCCGCATTTTCCTTGTTGTCCCACAGACTGATCGCGATCACGTCGGTTCCGCCCGGCATGGCAAATGTAATTTCGTCCTGAAACCCTTTTTGCCTGCGCAGGATAGGAAGCACGTTAGTTTCAAAGGTCTTAGTGAAATCGCTGAGCGTATTGGCTTTCAGGCGGACAGCTACATTGCGAGCGTACATAGTCAACCTCCACAGATTGATGGGTGTCTAAGAGGGGAAACTTCAGATGTGCTGACTTAGCTCAGGAAACCTGAAAGAGCGGAAAAGAGGTGGCTCGCTCACCTTCAAGCCTAGTCTTGGGTGGCGGGGATGTCAAGGGACGTGAGGCTTCGCTAGTGGGTCAGTAACATCTTGTCATAACTCACTACCCCGCTACATTTCAAACTGACCCCCTAGCGAGGCTTCGCTTAGTCTGCAAACGACTGGGGGGTAGCCAAGTCTCCTCGTATATGACAATCTGGACTCATGCCTAAAAGCAAACTGACCGCACGTGAGAAATCCCGCCAGGAACGCGAACGGGCCAAATCCCTCGCAGACCGCTCCCGCCAGCAGATGAAGAGGTCCGCGCAACTACAGGAGAAATCCCGGCGCGAGGGGGTCACTCAGGCTGCGACGCGGATCGCACAAGAAGCTACGGAGAAGACATAGGTTCGGGGTTGGCTGCCCGCCTTGCAGACCTAAAACTGTTCGCTTTTGACCAGTTTTCTCCCTTGGCTACCACCTACTATGTCTGCCTACCAGCCTCGCCAGCCTTGGAGGAGGCTATGGAAAACGTTGCCGACTTGATGCAAAGGCTACTTGAAATCCAAAGTGGCGGAGAACGTAGAAGCGTCGGGCGAGCGGCGCAAGTTGGAAAACGCTTTGGAGGCATTGAATCTACTGCGTAATCGGCGCACTTAGTCGCAGTTTAAAATTCTTGAGGCCTTCCTTTCGTTAAAGCCGCGAGAGTCGTAGATGCAAGAAAATGCGTCAGCACTTGTCGGGTCCCGCGCGTGAGCGGTCGGTTCTCGGGAGTTGCTTTGTTCAGGCACCAGTTCCCCGAATACGGCTCGCTTTCCAAACCAAGGACTTGGGTCATCCGCAGCGACTCCGCGACTCCCCGACCAGAATGGAGCCGACTTGAATCATTTGCATAACATCCTCCCCAAGAAACTGCTGGACGGCGTCAAACTCGTGTAAATGCGATTACTACGATCAGTATCAGGGAAGCGAATAGCAGCCCTCCGCTGCCCATCAGCACTATTTCGCTGAACAGGTCAGGCTTCATTAGATCTTCCGGGTGCATTTCATTCCTCCGCCCCGCCGAGGCAAGCATCGACACTAGCACCGGATGAAATACCCGTCGGGTTGGACGGATAATCAGCGCTCACGAGCCATCTACAGGATCGCTCGTTCCGTTTCGAAATACTGTGCAGAACGGCTCACTTCGGAAGCTCGCTTTTGACAGGCAATATTGTGCCGCACGAAGGTCGTCACGATCTATTGAATTGGAATTCCCTTCTCGGGACTATAATCATTGACGATGAGGCCTACAGCGGCAACCAAGAAACATTGCGCGTTCGAACCTGACCGCTTCCTCGCCACCATTGGCCAAGGCAGGAAGAACCTCGTGGTTGCCCGGAAGAAAAGGATTTTCACTCAAGGGGACGCGGCTGACGCTGTCTTCTATATTCAGAAAGGCAAAGTGCGGCTCACGGTCGTATCGAAAACCGGCAAAGAAGCCGCCATCGGCATATTGAGCGAAGAGAATTTCTTTGGCGAAGGCTCGTTGGCGGGCCAGGCTCTCCGCTGGGATCAGCAGCGGCGGTGACCGACTGCCAAATTCTGCGGATCGAGAAGAAGGCGATGATGGACGCCCTTCACCATGAACACGCCCTCTCCGACATGTTCGTGGCCTATTTGCTCGCCCGCAATATCCGGTACGAAGAAGATTTGGTCGACCAATTGTTCAATTCCAGCGAAAAGAGACTGGCCCGGGTCCTTTTGATGCTCGCGCATTTCGGCAAGGAAGGCGTGCCCGAGACCGTGGTTCCGAAGATCAGTCAGGAGACACTGGCGGAGATGGTAGGCACCACTCGTTCCCGAGTCAGCTTTTTTATGAACCGCTTCCGCAAAATGGGTTTTATTGACTATGCCGGAGGAGTCGAAGGCGGGCTACAGGTTCACAGTTCACTACTCAATGTGGTCCTGCATGACTAGCATTTCCCGCTGGAACTTGTGAAGCGAGAGGGCTTGCACCAGTGCTTGCCTGATTCTCTTCCGTTTGGACTGCCACTGTTCGAGTTGTTCCGGGTTTGGAGGAAGGGGTGCCAGAGCGCTTTCCGTCCTGTTCAGAATCAGCAGTTCCTTAATGAGAGACCTTACTTGGTTTGCATTGACCATCGCGGGCTTCATCATCAGGTTGCACGATTGAGCACTTCCTCAAGGACCATCGAAGAATGCGACGCGTCTGAGATGATCTGCTGTTCCCATTCAACTGGTGGAAATTGTCGGGGCATACCGAGCTTTGTCATTTTGGATTGGCGATGACCGCACGACAGGCAAATGGCTCCCACTTGCTGGATATCGGTCTCTTTGGAGATTTCATTCTCGCGGACCGCTAGGGAACCCGCCACGACAGGTCCACTACACCTGTCACAGGAGTAGGCGGAGAGATGAAGGTACTGTTTTCTCATCGGTGCAACCTCGCGCTTTCCAAAAACTACTGCACATCCCAACCCGTCGATGATCGAGACTTCTGTTCACACTTGACCAACCAGCCCGCAAGGCCTGCGCGCTCTGGCAGCCTAAGCGGGATTGAGAGACTTGCCGCACTCCAGGCAAAACGTCTTGTAGCGAGGCGTGATTAACCCGCAAAACGGGCACATTCTTTGTGACCGGACTTCCGGGGCCCGTGGCGTCAGTATCGCCAGCAGCCTTCCGCACAAGTCCGCAATGAAGGCTACCCGTTGGCGGATCCGGTTGCGCAAGGGGCGAAGCACGGGTTCCATCGAATCTACCCTGGCTCTTTCTCGCTACTAGTAAACGACCGGAGACATCGAGAAACTCCAGCATTTTGCATCTCTGAACGGTGAATCGTGACATGTCGAGACGGAGGAATTCTGTGCAGGATTGCTCACATTACGTTGAAAACTCTCATGGGTCCCTCTGAACACTCGCACCTAACGGCAAGAAGCAGGTGTGAGCAATTCAGACCACTTCCGATCGGGGTTCCGAGTGATAATGACGCTTAGAGACGAGCACCTCTTCTCTCTCTTTCAGGTCACCTGAACTAAGTCAGTCCATCTGAAGTCCTCTCCTCTTAGTTCCGTAGCTCCGAAAGGGCACAATTCATGAAAAAAACAATTTCCTTGTTGTTGATAAGCTTGATGGGCATGGTTGGAACCTATGCGTGGGCCGGCTCGAATCGCGAAGATACGGTCGACCGTCTGCAAAAGTCGGTGGACGTTCTGCACGCGATTATGACTACGCCGGACAAAGGAATTCCTGAGGAAGTCCTGAGCAATGCAAAATGCATTCTGGTCGTGCCAGACTTGATCAAAGGTGGCTTCATCATTGGCGGCAAGCACGGACGTGGTGTTGCAACGTGCCGTACGACCGATGGCTGGAGTGCACCAGCATTCGTCTCGGTTGGCGGCGGCAGTTGGGGATTACAGATTGGCGTCGAAGGCGTGGACCTGGTCATGCTGGTCATGAACGACCAGGGTTTTCAGCATCTGCTGTCCAGCAAATTCGAACTCACCGGTGAAGGCTCGGTCGCGGCCGGCCCGGTCGGCCGCCACGCTTCCGCAGGAACGGACTGGAAAATGAACACCGAAATGCTGACCTACTCGCGTTCGAAGGGCGTCTTCGCCGGTCTGACACTTGAGGGAGCGGTTGTCCAGCAGGATGACGACTCCACCCGTGCCATTTATGGCAAGAACATGACATTCCGCAAAATCCTTTCCGGTAAGGCCTCCACCCCGAAAAGCGCAGATGCATTCATGAAGGCCGTGTCAGAAGCTGGCCAGCAGGCACACATTGCGGAATCCAGGGAAGACAAAAAATAGATACGCAGACGGATCCTATCGGAATGAATTCAGCCAGCCGGACGCATGTGAGTTCGGCTGGATTCCAGGTAGTGGGTCAGTACTGACCCACTACCGGATTCCACGAACGCGAATGACTTTGTCTAGTGTGTTGATATAGTTAGGACTAGAAGGGGGGATGTGACGCGCTGCTTTTGGGAACAAATGGGCGCTCTTGGACCAATCTGTCAGTTTATTGGGCAAGGGATTGAATGATAGTGATATCGCAAAGGAGTTAAATCTCACTGAGGTGAATGTAAAAAGCTGCGTAGTCTGGCTGATTCACTTCTGGAGGATCGTCAGGAACTGGCGATATACGCGCTAGCTGCGTAGTTTTGGCACCGTTTCTCTATCGGCGGCTTTATTGTGACCACTCTGTGACCGGCGCCGATGTGCGCCTAAGCGTCGGTGTGGAACTATTCGGGATTGCAGGAGTGATAACGATGCCCGTCTAGTGACTTAGCCTCACCAATTCTTGTAGTGATTCCAATCGCTCGTGACTAAGCTATTGAAACCGGTGTGCCCGCGATTGAGTCTAATCAGTCACGACTGCGGCAGGAGGACTCGCACATGGCGAACACTAGTTTGACAGCACTCATCACTGGAGGAACGAGCGGAATCGGTCGCGCCACGGCCAATAAATTGGCCCAGCTTGGGGTCCATGTCTTGGTCGTAGGACGCAACGCGGAGCGCGGGAGGAAAACGGTCGACGAAATTCGTGCAGCAGGCGGCAAAGCGGATTTCATTGCCTCTGATCTTCGAGATGCAGCCGGAGCGTCCGAAGTGGCCAAGAAGGCAATCGAACTCGGAAATGGACACGTCGATATACTGATCAACAATGCAGGGATTTATCCTTTCGGTCCCACGCACGAAACGACGGAAGAGCAGTTTGACCGCGTCTTTTCGCTTAATGTGAAGGCGCCGTATTTCCTGGTCGCTGAGCTCGCTCCGCTGATGGCCAAAAGAGGCAAAGGGGCAATCGTAAACCTCTCGACAATGGCTGCCGAATACGGGTCGGCGGGAATGAGCCTGTATGGTTCGAGCAAGGCCGCGATCAATCTGTTGACTAAGACTTGGACTGCTGAATATGGGCCGAGCGGGGTCCGCGTCAATGCAGTGAGCCCTGGACCAACGCGCACGGAAGGTACGGACGCAATGGGAGAAGGTCTTGAGCGGCTGGCCGCGCAAGGACCGGCGCACCGTCCAGCCACGCCCGAAGAAATCGCGGAAGCAATCGTTTTCTTGGCGACAGATCGTTCCAGTTTTGTTTACGGCGCAAAGCTCGCCGTGGATGGAGGGCGCACCGCGATCTGAACTAAAATTGCCAAAACTATCCTGTAAATTTGTCAACTCTCAGTTCTGAGCCACAATGGAAAAAAAGCAATGCCAACTCTTCATCAGGCGGTAGCCCGGTTTAACTCGACCCTCTGCGCATCTACTTGATTGGCCGCGAACCGGTGATGAGGATATCCACGAGCCTCCGGGCGCTTTGCTGCCAGTCGGGACCGGAGGCCACGTGGCAGACGCCAATCAGCGCGCGGAGTAGATCGAATGGCTCCAGGTCTCTACGAATGTCGCGGCTCTTGATGGCACGCTTCACCAACGAATCAATCGCTCCTTGAATCTGAACGCGTGAACCTTCGAATAGCTTCGAGGGGCCTCCAACCAGCGAATGTAAAGCAGGGCCGATGATTTGCTTGGTCGCGATGTGGTCGACGAACAGCAACATCCATGCTCGCAAGGCCTCGATGGGAGGAAGGTTTTCGGAGAACTTCTTCTCGGCAGCGGCCAGTTTCTCCACCTCAGTCCGATAGACCGCTTCGATCAGTGCATCGCGAGTAGGAAAGTGGCGATACAAAGTCCCCGCTCCAACACCCGCCTCTTTAGCGATGTCGTCGAGGCTGGCATTCGCACCAGACCGGGTAAACGCCTCCTTTGCCACTTCCAGAATGCGCTCACGGTTCTGCTGGGCGTCAGCGCGAGGTTTTCGTGGGGCTCTCTGATTTTTCGCTGGCATGCCAAAAAAGTTGCAACCGGAGATAGTCTCCGTTTATCTTATCTAGTGATTCGGAGACACTCTCCGTTTTAGCCGGAACACGCCAGCCTGTCAATAGCGGGTCCTGGGTTGCCGTTTCGTTCTTTCAGCTTCGAGAGGTTAGGAAAATGAATCCACGTGCTCGTTACGAACCATCAATAAATTCAAACTCTGGTTGCGCCGACCTCATGACGATGGCGGAGCGGGAGTTGTCAGCATTCTTCAGCATCGTCACCCAGTTGTTCGGGTCAGAGCAAGCAGATCTCGCAGCAGAAGAGTGGTTGCACGAGCTGATCGAGATCGAGAGTCTGCCTACTTCAGCCCGCGAATGGAGATTGATCACTGCAAAAGTTTCGACCCGGCTGCCCCGCGGAGTGAACGCTTCGTCCCCGGCGACCGTATCGGCCGAATTCACAATTGCTTAGGAGGAAATGAATATGCGTGTTTTTGTCACCGGTGCTACAGGTTTTATCGGCTCTTCGATTGTTCGCGAACTGATCGACGCTGGTCATCAGGTGCTCGGTCTTGCGCGCTCAGATGCGGCAGCCAGAACCCTCGTCGCGGCGGGAGCCATCGCACATCGCGGTTCGCTCGAAGATCTGGAAAGCCTTCGCAGCGGCGCAGCGGCAGCCGACGGAATGATCCACACTGCATTTATCCACGATTTCTCAAACTATGGGCCGGCCGCCGAGGCGGATCGACGTGCCATCGAGACTCTCGGCGACGCGCTCGCGGGCTCTGATCGCCCGTTGATCGTCACCTCCGGAACTCTCCTCGCTCAACGCCAAGGCCCGATCGCAACAGAAGAAGATGTACACAATCCCAACTTCCCCCGGAAGTCGGAGGAGGCGGCATTTGCGCTGGCGGCACGCGGAGTCCGCGCTTCTGTGCTGCGGCTTCCGCCTTCGGTCCATGGCAACGGTGATCACGGCTTTGTGCCACACCTGATCAGCGTCGCACGTGAGAAGGGCGTTTCCGCGTTTATAGGGGATGGGCTCAATCGCTGGCCCGCGGTGCACCAGCTCGATGCTGCTCATCTCTATAGGCTCGTGCTTGAGACAGGTAGCGCAGGAGCCACGTATCACGGCGTCGCCGACGAGGGCGTACCGACTCGAGAGATCGCGGAGGCAATCGGCCGTGGCCTGAACGTACCGGTCTTCAGCAAATCGCCCGAGGCAGCAGCCGATCACTTTGGCTGGATCGCTCGCTTCTTTGGCATCGACGGCCCGGCTTCCAGCGCGCTGACGCAGCAACAGTTGGGATGGCGACCGGTTCAGCCCGGGATTATTGCCGATTTGAAAGCGGAGCACTATTTCGAACACGCTGCTGACGCCGTTCCTTTGCATGGCTAAGGGCGTGAGTGATAGAGAACGGTTATTTAAAGGTAATCAGTATAAGGGAGTAGAAAATGACGAACATTCTTGAGACAACTTCATTTGGGTCAACTACGACCACAGAGGACGTTTTATCCGGCGTCAATCTGAAGGGCAAACGGATTCTCGTGACCGGTGTTTCGGCCGGTATCGGCGTAGAAACGGCACGCTCCCTGGCAGCGCACGGCGCTCAGGTTGTGGGCGCGGCGCGGGGCTTGAACAAGGCCAAAACTGCAACCGCGCAAGTGCGAAAAGACGCTGCGGCCAATGGCGGAAGTTTCGACTTGGTGGAACTTGATCTTGCCAACCTGAAAAGCGTGCGTGCCTGTGCCGACGGGTTGGTGGCGAAGGGAGAAAACTTCGACGTGATCATCGCCAATGCCGGAGTGATGGCCACACCGTTCGGCCACACCGCCGATGGCTTCGAAACGCAGTTCGGGACGAATCACCTGGGCCACTTTGTCCTGGTCAACCGGATTGCGGCACTCATTCGGACGGGAGGGCGCCTGATCAACGTGTCTTCCGCCGGTCACCGCTACTCCAACGTCGATCTTGTCGATCCCAACTTTGAACGAACACCCTATGACCCCATGGTTGCATATGGCCGATCGAAGACGGCGAATATTCTCTTCGCGATCGCATTCGACAAACGCCACGGGAACCGGGGCCTGCGTGCAGCGGCGGTGCATCCGGGAGGCATTCAGACCGAACTCGGTCGCTACCAGGATCCTGGCCGAATAGAGAAGATGATCGACCAGATAAATCAGCAACGCGCAGCGCAGGGAAAGGGCCCCTTCCAAACCATCGGCCAGAACCGAATGCACATTGAAAAGGGAAAATTCTCCTGCCCTCTAAGAATGACCTTCAAGCCGCGTAAAAAGTTCCCGTTGACCAAGAGCACTACCTATGATTCGCGACAAAGCTTAATGAGCGGTCTGCACTAGGGGCAGGTCGCTGGATTCGGAAAAGTGCCTGCGGATCGCGTGAGGAGACTCGTCCAGCCCCGATCCAGGCATACCGGCTGATCAAGGCGCCGATGACAAAACAAACTGCCGCCAGGTAGCGAGCCACAGAGCTGTGTCCCGAGAAAATTCTGAGCAACAACGACAGAGGCCCGGCCAACGCGGCGCCGGCACGGGTCAGCCAACCAATCGCTCCCTCCCGCAATGGACGATCAACATATCGCCCGCGAAGTTCAATAATGATCGCAACCAACGTCTCCACCGCACTGGCAACAATTCCGATGAACTGAGTAACTGGCACAAGGAATCCCATGAGCTCCAAGACGGCCCCCGCCGAACCCAAACCTCCAGCAAGAAAAACGACCGGCACGAGTTTCCGGTTTTCAGACCAAACCGGGATCGCGGTCACGCCTAAGAGGACTGAGGTGTAACTTGCCAGTATCACTCCACTCAGGGCTGCGGAGATTTCGGCTACCCATTCGAGCACAAGCAAGAAGTCGTTTCCGTATCCTGCCAGGATCAGTTCGTGGCAAACGACTGCCAGACCCATTGCACAGGAAAATCCCGCTAACGTCCACGCGCCTACCGACATGGCTGAACGCAGCTTGAGGACCCGCAACATGTTTAAGAACCTGGTAGGGCGGCCCAAATCTGCGATGAGTAGAGGCGCCGAGATCAGCGCGCCTGCGAATCCTACCCATAGCCCAGCGCGCAGCAGTCCAGCATTGCCGAAGAGGTGGGCCACCATAGCAACTAATGCGGAAATACCAGCCACCCCACCCACAAAAAAATACAGGGGAACTTGCCACGTCCAGGTTGGCGGTTTGAGCACAGGATTTCCGTGATAACTCACCGCGGAAGCCGGTTTTGGAAAAGGGCTGCCCACGGGTGCGATCCCGTGGTCCTGGACTTTCCCAGTTCGTGCAGCTTCCTCCCTTAATGCATCCAGCCGGTCTTCCGTGAATTGACGATTTGTAGCCATACTCAAGAACCTCGTTTGAGATCTACGCGAAGGAATTCCTCGTCCGGCTAAAGCGCGAAAGCCAGGCATACCACCAGCACAACCATGAGCGCCGAAACCAGTGCTGCACTCCAGGCTGATTTCAGGTGAATCGTGGGTACTTCGGGAGCAGGCGGGAAATTGTAAGCCTCCGGTTGACCGAGAATCACAAAGATCGCATGTGTGCCGCCTACACTGGATCCTGTTGGATCGTAGATTTGCGCATCGTTGTATCCGCGATCTTGTAACTCTTCGACACGAACCTGCGCTTCCCGCCGTAGCTCTTCCAGTTCGCCAAATCGAATCGATCGCGTCGGACAGGCCTTCGCACAGGCGGGCATTAACCCGTCCCGCTGCCGGTCGTAACAGAACGTGCATTTGAAGGCGGTTCCGACCTCATGACTTTTATCCACCACTCCGAAGGGACACGAAACCACGCAATAGCCGCAGCCATTGCAGACATCGTGCTGCACGAATACCGATTCAAGTTCGGTGCGAATGATTGCGCCGGTGGGACACGCTTCCAGGCATCCGGCGTTCTCGCAATGCTTGCAGACATCGGAGAGGAACTGCCAACGAAACGGTTCTTCTATTCCTGCGATTTGCGGGCCCATGGACTGCTTCTCTTCCAAAAAGAGGACGTGCCGCCACGTCGATGCTCCTAAAGCGTGCGTGTTGTCGTATGATTGACCAGACCACTCGAACCCATCATCGGGAATATGGTTCCATTCCTTGCAGGCCACTTCACAGGCCTTGCAACCTATGCACACTGAAGCATCCGTTAGAAAGGCACTAGTCGGCATCACTTCCTCCCCAAATGGGCGTTCAACTGATCAAGAGCGACCTTTCCCCGAGCCCGACGTCCTGGAGAAACGTCACACAGAATCCCTTTAGCCTCCATGATCCGGACGTTCGGTTCCTCTGAGATGGCTACCAGATCATTGGCAGAGTCTCCTTTGACTAGGCCGCGAGAGCCCCAGTGATAGGGGACGCCCACCTGGTGCACCATCTTTCCGTCGATAAGTAGCGGTCGCATGCGCCTGGTCACCAGTGCTCGAGCCTCAACAATCCCGCGTGCAGTCATTACCGTCACCCAGCCCCCGTTTTCGATTCCGCGTTCTGCCGCCAGCTCGGGGGATATTTCGCAGAAGAATTCGGGCTGAAGCTCGGCGAGGTGCGGAAGCATGCGCGACATTGCGCCGGAGGTGTGATGTTCGGTCAACCGATACGTGCTCATGACATAGGGGAAGCGATCATCAGGAGAACTGGCGTAACGGTTTTCGGGCCGCTCGTCCCGCATTGCCGCCGGATTGCTTTGCTGGTCTGGATAAAGTGGATTGCCAACTGGAGACTCCAATCCTTCGTAGTGCGTTGGCAGAGGACCGTCGGCCAGTCCCTTTGGCGCGAAAATCCAGCCCGTCCCATCCGGGTGCAGGATAAAAGGTTTATCTCCGGCGAGAGCCTCATCACCCTGCGCGTGTTTCGGCGGCTGATAGTTCGGCGCTTTCGTCCTCGTGAAGTCCGGGACGTCCAGCCCAGTCCACTCTTTGTTCTGCTCATCCCACCAAACCAGTTTCTTGCGCTCGCTCCAAGGCCGTCCATCAGGACGGGCGGAAGCGCGGTTATAGAGGACGCGGCGGTCCAGAGGCCAAGCAAAGCCCCAGCCGTGTCCCAAGAGGTCCAGCGAATTCCGCTGGTTGGCGCGGTTCTCACCAGGGCGAGGGAACACGCCGGAGTAGATCCAGCAACCGCAAGCGGTGGATCCGTCAGCTTTCAATTCGTTGAATCCACTTACCAGAGTGTGGTCGGCTACTGCGTAGCCGTTGATCTCTTGCAGAACTTCTTCCACCTTGGGCTCTTGCAACTTTCCTTCCAGGGAATAGTTCCAGGTCAAGGCACTCAACCCGGCATTGCGCGGCCGCGGATCTTGCTTGGCCTTCTCCTTCAGGCGGCGGCCCAGGTGGTACATGAACCAGGTTTCGCTGCGTGCGTCCCCGGGGGGATCGACCGCTTTCTGGTGCCACTGCAGCAGACGCTGCGTGTTGGTGAAGCAGCCGTCTTTTTCAGCATGCCCGGCGGCGGGCAGGAGAAAGACTTCCGTTGCGATTCGCTCCGGGCGAAGCTCGCCGCGTTCCACCTCGGGCGAGTCGTACCAGAAAGAGGCGGTCTCAAGCTCGACCAGGTCGCGCACGACGAGCCACTTCAGCTTGGAGAGCGCCTTACGCTCCAGTCGCGAGTTGGGGCCGGCTACTGCCGGGTTTTGTCCCATCACAAACAGACCCTCAATCTTGCCGTCCAACATTTCCAGAAAATATCCCTGGTGCGAATGGTCACCGGTCACACGTGGCAGCCAATTGAAGCCCCAATCGTTTTCTTTTTTCGCTCCCTCGCCGTAATAAGCCTTGAGCAGGCTCACGATGTACTTATCGAAGTTCCACCACCAGCCCGTGGGATCGCGATGTGTTGCAACGTAATCCGCAAGATTCTTCGAGTCCAGCGCTAGATTCGGCATAGGCAAGTAGCCGGGCAGAATGTCGTAGAGGGTCGGGATATCAGTTGAACCTTGAATCGAGGCATGCCCGCGCAGAGCGAGAATGCCTCCTCCCGGCCGTCCAATGTTGCCGAGAAGCAGCTGAAGGATCGCAGCCGCGCGAATGATTTGCGGACCTTTCGACTGCTGCGTCCAACCCAGCGCATAGCAAATTGCTCCTGTCTTTTCCGGGCCTGATGCCGAGCAAAATGTCTCCGCAATTTTCAGGAACCGCTCGCGGGGAACACCGCAAAACCGTTCAACTAATTCAGGCGTGTATCGCGCATAATGCCTCTTCAAAACTTGGTATACACATCGTGGGTCGCTCAGCGTGGGGTCGCGCTCACAATCCCTGAGGTCGCCAGCGGCTCCAGTGCCATCCTTGCAGTGACCGGAATGAGGTCCGGCACTCTTGGGCGCCACCCGGCCACCCTCGACACAAGCCCCGTAAAGCCAGGCGCTGCTGTCATAACGCCTATTGTTCGCGTCCCAACCAGAGAAGACGCCTCCCAGATCCTCGGTATCCTTAAACTCCTCTGGAAGGATGATCGAAGCGTTGGTGTAGTGGATCACGTACTCGCGAAAAACTTTTTCGTTTTCGAGAACGTAATGGATGAGCCCCCCAAGAAACAGGATGTCCGATCCGGCGCGCAGAGGAGCCCAAATGTCTGCCATGGCGGACGTGCGGCTGAAGCGCGGATCGACGTGAATGACCTTGGCACCGCGCTCTCGCGCTTCGATCACCCACTGGAAGCCGACCGGGTGATTCTCCGCCATGTTCGAGCCCATAATCAGGATGGCATCAGAATTTACGAGATCGCTCGGCGCAGTTGTCGCTCCGCCTCGGCCGAAGGAGGTGCCCAGACCGGGCACCGTCGAGCTGTGTCATATGCGGGCCTGGTTGCTGATGCAGACCATGCCCAGGCCGGCCGCGAAGAGCTTTTTGATCAGGTAGTTTTCTTCGTTATCGAGAGTCGCGCCACCAAGGTGGGCCATGGCAGTCGTATGCATTACGACCTCTCCATCCCTCTCCTCCACGAAGGTGCGCTCCCGCGTGTCCCAGACACGATCGGCGATCATGTCCATCGCCGTCTCAAGTTCCAGTTCCTCCCACCGGGTGGAGTACGGCCTGCGATACTTTATGCGCGTCTCCCGGTTCGCGTGCGTCAATAGTTCGAAACTATCGGACCCCTTTGGGCAAAGCCGCCCGCGGGAAATAAACGAATCTGGGTCTCCTTCAATTGAGACAAGCTTTCCATCCTTGTGATACACAAGCTGTCCGCACCCTACCGCACAGTAGGGACACACTGAGCGCGCAACCTGAGCATCACGATGCTTGGGAGCAAGATTGTGAGTCCGATCGCTCATGGCTTCCACACCAGTACCATCGCTATGGGTCAAAAACTGTCGAACCACCGGCCAGCGCGTCAGTATTTCTTTAATCATCTTGATTCTCCCGAAGCTCAAACTACGGCCAGGCTTGGACTTTCGATACTCGTGGAAGACGCGATCTGCCCTGATGCGGGGTGTTGATCCTCACTGATGTTTGTTGAAATTCGCAAGTTCAAGTACCTAAATGGTTCCAATTCATTGCACGCATCTAGACATTGCACGCTGCGCGCCACTCTCTGCAGCAGCGAGAGATCGTAAATCTGCCAGTCCTAAGCACCAGACGTGTGCGGCTCGGTAAACACCGCACCCAAAGATAGCGTCGAGTGTGACGTAGGTTCGACGCGTCCTGTCAACATGCGGACAGGAAGGTTTCTTGTGCTCTAGATACCCTGCACGATCCGGTGTTCCCGTTATTTAAGCGGACAAGGAGGCGCTTTAGAGATTCACGAGACAACTTGCAGGTTCATTGACCGAAGGTAGTCGCGATAGTAGCGATCGATGGCCCGTTCCGTGGGTTCGAGGGGTGGTGTCTTCATCTGTTGCAAGCTGTCTTCAACAAGGGATGCAAGTGTATGCACCGCGCGAGCCGCAAGCGGATACCATTGATTGATCCACCTCTGAATCGTGTCCTGGTTGCGAACATTTTCTTCGATCGCCATTCTAATCAAGGACTCGCTCCACTGCCGGTGCCATTGGCAATCTTCATTCAACGAATAAAATATCTGCCCGAGCAGGTAGTCGTCCTCACGAAGAGCCACATCGCTCACGTACTTCATGAACAATTCGTCCACCATGGGCTTGAGCACTATGTTGAGTCCGACAAAGGACTCGGCCCAGTCGTATGCGATCAACAATTTCTCGACGATTTCCCGCAAGGGCTGCCATATCGAGTCCGTCTGCCAGCCGGTTCGGCTATCGGCCCCAAACCCAGGGTAGATTTGCTGAAGTTGCCTGATGCGATAAGCAATCCGCTGAATGCGACGCATCTCGTCGGCTGATTGAAGCGCCGCAGCGATCGTAATGCGCCCGCTGGGAGCCATTTGGCCGATGTATGATGCAATCATTTGAAAACCATGTCCCGGGTACCGGAACGGAGCAACCAATCTATGGAAAATGTGCAGCCATGCAGGGCGAAGGTGGGCATCGTATCCGGTAAGTTCGATTTCCTCCATGATCCCGTCCACGAAGATCTCTTTTGCTCTCTGCAAATCCGTGTACTTCGTGTAGGTGGTTTCTCGCGGGTCCCGAAACTTTTCCCACGAGCTGCATGCCAGGGGAGACTCTTCCTGATATCGGCGGTACCAGTCTTTCAGCGGAACGTCGAGCTCGAAGCGCTTTCCTGTGAAGCCCTCGCCGGTGTAGCAGAGGAGTTTTGAAGTCACAATTTCGTATTCAGTCGGCATCCGTTTTTGTTGCAAGAGATGCCAATACGTTTTCTGTCGAGTCATGTGCGCTCCTCAACGACGATAAGCACGTGGTCCGTTCAACCGGATTTGCGGGTTCGAACGGCGAATCGCCAAGCTGCATCTTCCTGGTTTAGCTGAAGCGAACCTTTGAAGGCCGACATCACAGTCTCCAGCTCGCCTGGGAAACGAAACGGGCGTCCCAGATGTTTTTCGATCGCCGACCGAGTCACGACACAGTATTGCGGAACCAACACCCTTACATACGCGCCGCGGTCCACGACCATAACGTCCTGATTCAGATCCTTGATCGCCGCAATAATGGCATTGGCCACGGTTCCCGCCTGGAGAACGGGACCGACCCGGTCATAGACTCCCGCGACCTCTTCGCTCATCGTTCCTTCTCTCCGTCCACACCAACTCCCAAGCTCCTAACCTCATCCATGTCGACAAAAATGTCCTCTCCGTCGACCCTGATCGGGAACATCCTCAGACAGGCATTCTGTGGGTTCACGCCAGATCCGCTGCAAACATCGAATTCCCAGTGATGCCTCCCACAACGCAGAATTTTGTCTGCCAAAGTGCCTTCGCTCAGCCGACTTTTTTGATGAGGACAGATATCGGCGTAGGCGTAAATGCGGTTGTCAATGTTGACCAGCAAAACGCGCTCACCATTCACCTCCAGGCCCATCATTTCACCGCTCCAGAGATCTGCGATTTTAGCGACCTTTTGAAACCCCATTACTTCGACCCTGAAAGCACGTCAAACCGATCCAATGCCTCTAACCCAGCCTGCGCGACTGTCATTGCCAGATCCATGATCTTGTCGTGGTAAACCAGTCGAAGTGGGTCTGTGGCTGCGACCCGAAGGCTGGCTGCGAGCTGCAGTTTTCGTGCCAGGGCTTCGAGTGTGTCACTGTCGTCAGCCAGAATCAGAAGACCGACGGTGTCACCTTGCAGGAAACCATAAAGAGGAACGGGCATAAACGTCAGTCCAGTAAGCTAGGCGGCAGAGTCTTTTCGAACTCCGAGCCACTCGTAATCACCATTATGAACGTCTTTGCCCCAAGTATCAGGGGTGAGATTGAAATACTCCGTCAGCAAATTGGGTAGCTGAGCCGGGGCCTCTCCCGAGAGCACGCGCTTCACGATATCCTTGTGACTGGCATATCTTTCAGGCTCACGCAAGAAAATCCACTGGCACGGCTCCGAGCAGAAAATGTATTTGCGCCCGTCATGGGCGAGTACCCTCGCAGTATTGTTACGCGGCGTACCCGCGCTTAACGGCAACTGACACAAATCACAAAAAGTTGGCATGGTGGTCCCGTGCACGGCCAATTCGTTTGCCGATCCAGGCCCCACGGTTCTCCAGCGTTCGCTGATTTGTTCCCACACGGCATCCATGTCATCCCAATATTTAGGATACTTCTGGCGCAACCATTTCCTCTCTGCCGGACCTGGTATCACGAAGTTGAACCATAAGGTCGCACGGTAACTGTAGGCACTCGCGTAGATCATGTGATGGTAGATGTCGAGTTCGTCCAGCAGAAGATCCCAATACCACGGCTTCTCGAGTCCGAATTCGTCCAAGGTGCGCAGAAACTGGTCGATAATCCACTCTTCCATGAACTCTTTGAATGAATACGGACGTTGATCCAATGCGGTCAGGTAATCGATCGAGAGCCCCGTCAAAATCGAGAACAGGCGCCAGTTTCGCCAGAACCACTTGTCGACCAGGTACTGCGCATACTTGGGGTCGTGCTTCATGATGGTAGCTAGAACGGGATGACCAATCTGGGCATGCCGGGCCTCGTCCGTCTGAATGCTAGTGACCATCCTCTCGAACATGTGGTCACTCGATTCGCGAGCGAGCGAGGCCAGTCCGACGAATTGCAAATTCGTGAATCCGGTTTCCAGCACGACGTTGGTCGCGATATGGAATTCAATCGCGTTCTGTCCGACGGTTAGCTCATCGAAGAAGTGTCGCGCGGCAACTGCGAACCAATTGTTGGTGTGGTAAAACTTGTGTGCCCAATCGAACTGTGAGTCCAGGCGCAGTAACGGATGAAACAGCAGCAGTGGGATCTGAGTATGGCGATACTCGTCGAGGGCTCCAAAAGTCGCCATCGTTCGCCAGGCGCTGTCACGGCCAAACCTCGCACCTCGCAGGTTGCCTATGACGCCGGTGAATTCCGCTAATGGCAATGCCGCTGCGTGTACCTTCAGACTGTTCAGCCATGGCAGGGCCAACTTCTCAACATTTTCTATGCGCCCAACCGCATCGTGCACAGCCTGTACGGCCATATCTTTTTCGTATTGGTTGTCGACGTATTCGCGATAGGAAGTCTTGAATGACTCTTCCCAGTCCTTCCATTCTGAACGAGGTAACCAAGGGCGCCCGCTGATCACCTCTGGGAAGACTTCATCTTCTCGCACATAGGAATAGTCCCAATCCAGCTTACGGGCAAGAGGCAACCATTCCTCTCTGGTAAGCATGTGGTCTCCTTCCTCACGACTGCGAGGTCGGCCTGACGGTTCTTGCAGTGGATTACAGCCGCGATTGGAAATGAATCAAGTTTGCGGTAGCATACGCTTGTCGCGCCAAGCAGGTCAATACAGCGGCTACGATTGAACGAAATCGTGTCCTCAGTTCTATCTCGGAGCTTAACGGCTGCGATCACGATGGGAGGACAACCAATGAAATCATCGCAATCTAATACCCCTGAAACTCCAGTCCGGCCTGACGAGCCAGTCGAGCCACGCGCACGATCCCCTCAAATTCCGGGCAATGCAGAGATCGCGGACGAGCTGTTTGAACAGGCTCCGGAAGCGGTTGCTGTCCTAACAACCGATGACCGCATCGTTCGCGTCAACAAGGAATTCACGCGCATGTTCGGTTATGGACCTGACGAAGTTTTGCAGCGTCCGATCAATGATCTTATCGTTTCTGAGGCTCAGCTTGGGGGCGCCCGAGCATACACGCGCCTGCTGCAGCAGGGTGGCCGAGTAGAGGTCGAGACGGTTCGAAGACGCAAGGATGGGACTGAGATTGACGTGTCTCTTCTCGCTATTTCGGTTAGATCGACTTCCGGCGAGCACGTCGTGAATTACGCGATATACCGCGATATCACGGAGCGGAAGCGGGCTGAAGACCGGCTGCGGGAAAGCGAGGCTCGGTTCCAGGCAATGGCCGATACGGCGCCCGTGTTGATCTGGATGACCGGAACCGATGCCCTTTGCAACTATTTCAATAAACCATGGCTCGAGTTCACCGGCCGAACCATGGAGCAGGAAATAGGCATTGGATGGACCGAGGGCGTGCATCCTGACGATGTGCAAGGCTGCTTCGATTGTTTCCTGCCTGCCTTCCATACCCGCAAGCCTTTCAGAATGGAGTACCGCCTCCGACGAGCAGATGGCGAATACCGCTGGGTCATTGAAAGTGGCATTCCGCGATACACCGGAGCGGGAGAATTCGCCGGCTACATCGGTTCAAATATTGACATTACTGACCTCAAGCGCGCAGCAGCAGAGCGCCAGAGACTGCACGAGTTAGAAGCAGATCTCGCCCGCATCAACCGCGTGAGCATGATGGGGGAATTAGCTGCCTCACTCGCTCATGAGATCAAACAGCCAATCACTGCCGCGCTGGTGGACGCCAAAACCTGCGTGCGCTGGCTACGACGCGATACTCCTGATGTCGCTGAAGGTTGCGAGGCGGCATCAAGAATGATCCAGGACGCAACGCGCGCCGTCGAGGTCGTCGACAAGGTGCGCTCGCTTTATAAGCGAGATACCTCAGACCGGGAACTGCACGATATAAACGAAATTATTCGAGAGATGACTGTTCTGCTGCACGATAAGGCGAATCGGACTTCCATTTCAATCCGTACCGAGCTCGACTCAGAGATTCCGCTGATCACCGTGGATCGCATACAGCTACAGCAGGTATTCATGAACCTGATCCTCAACGGCATCGAAGCAATGAAAGATACGAACGGTGAAGTGACCATCACGTCGAAGAGGACCGCGGATGGTCAACTGCTCGTGTCGGTGAGTGATACAGGCATTGGCCTTCCTGTCGCAGAAGTCGATCGTATTTTCGAGGCCTTCTTCACCACCAAAGAGCAGGGCACCGGCATCGGACTGTCCATCAGTCGCAGGATTATCGAGTCTCACGGGGGCCGTTTGTGGGCTTCCGCGAATGCGGAACGCGGCGCGACATTTCAGTTCACACTGCCAATCGACGTGGCGGCGGCCTCACCATCGGCCGCATGATATTGGAATCGTATCGATGCTCTTCTTCATCCGGCGGGAAGAGCCTAGTGTCATGGACCGAACACACAAATGTGCCGTAAACGGGAGTTCCACGTGTTGGCACTCCCCGAAGCGGCCACCAGCGACTCAACGATCCACGCCTCTCAAGCGGGTGTTGGTGCATTTTGTTCTATCAATGTCAGTTTGTGGTGAACTGCTTGACCTCGCTCTTCAGGCCGTCGTCCTTGCCATTAGATTCCATGGCTCCAACCGTGTAGTAGTAGGTTGTCCGAGGCTTAAGGTCGTCCATGCGCACGCGGAACACGGTTGAGGGATGGCTGGGATTCAGCCTGATCGGAGATTTCGCGGTTTGGCTAAGATCCTTTGGACTTATACCGTAGTGCACGACTCCGAAATGTTCCGGAGACCCGCCGGGGTTGTTGCTGGTCCACCTGACAATCACGACAAAGTCATTGCGTTCGATTTCCGGCCCTTGGGTGATCCGGACCTTCGCGGCTTTCTCAGTGGTCGGGCTCACCTGCGTGAGTCCCTGGGTTGAGTAGAGTAGGCTTCCAAGCATAACTATCATCGGCAGTTTTCGAAGCAATCCGTTCATGGACAAACCTCCAGCAGAATTGATCAATTCAGATTCAATTGGCACGACTATGAAGGAGCATGGAGGCCGTGTCGCGGCCCCCATGCATCTGTAGTTTTCCCCGGTCGTCCTAGCCATCCGCCCGTTTTACCTAAGGAATCGGCTTAGTGGGGAGAGGTGGAACGTCGCAGACGTCCGCCGCGCACGGAGGAAGTGGCGGAGTCGGGATCAGGAACGCATTCCCTTGCGTGGCAGCCGTTCCACCCACCATGCACCTGCCCGTATAAACATCATCCTTGTTGGGATAAGGTCGGGTGTAACCATCCGTGAGAGTCTGCAGGAAAGCAACGATCTGATCTTCTTCCTTATCGGTTAAGCCGAGATCACCCGTGGTCATGTCGAGATTGTTTCTGACCTCAGGCTCTGGCCAGCAGTCCACCCTTTCGGTTGTTCCTGGGGGGCAGTGTCCTGACGTCACAGGGTAGGAATACCCTTTTTTATCTCGCGTGTTGTAGAAGTGGACGAGTTGCTTCAGGCTCTTGATGTAACCGTTGTGGAAGAACTCCTTCTGGAAGTATGGCCCAGGCGCCTCGGTCGTGGGGCACTGAGCAGGCGTCATAGCCACATTGCGAGCCGAAGACACCTGCATTTGCCCGTCAACCTTTGGGGCCTGTGGTATCCAACTCACGTTCGGGTTGGGCCAGGTACCCGGACCGCTCCGGAGGAAGGTTCCCAATCCCAAATCCCTGAAGGCAAAGCCGTCGGGGTTGGCCGTGAACCCGAACTGATCAGGAGTGTTCTGGTAATAGATAGCATCTCTGGGATTCAGAGGGAGACCCTCGTTGGCTGAGCCGAAGCAGGTGAAGAGTGGATTTGCGCTGGCCGGCATGCCAGTGTCTTCGCTGGTGGGAGCGGAGGGAGCCGGGGCGGTTGATCTTCCATCGAGATGACATGAGTTGCAATTCCCCTTGCCGCGGAAGAGGTTGTAGCCCGCCAACTCGTCAGCTGTCAGCGGATTGTTCACTGAGTCCTTGAGGTACGCGTCGAATTTCGACGAGAAGGCGCTTACCTGCACCGACTGCTCGTAGGCGGAGAGGGACTGGGCCCAGTGGTCATAGACCTGGTTTGACCTGGTGCGATCTGCCGGACTCAGCCGAACCGGGGTGGTGCTCCCGCCGAGCTTTGCGGCCCCTCCGGGCGTGTGGCAAATCTGCTCAGTATCGGCTGGAAAGTGGATGTCGAATGAGCCCTTCCCGAACACCTCCTCAAACAGGGGTCTGTAGTTAGCCTGCGAAAGCCGGAAGGTTATGCAAGCAGTGTCAGGGAAGCCCATCTCCTGGGTATCGACGGGAGGACCCTGTGACTGATGGGCGTCGGGACTCCTTAGCAAATATCCGGTCGCGCGTGAATCCCAGAAATTTCCACCAAAGAACAGACCCTGCTCTTCGTTGAACTGGAGTACCGGGAAGAACGGCGCATAGGTGTAGCGCTGGGCCGTCCGCTTGCCCGCCCGAAAGTGAACTGTTCCGGGATAGGCGATCATGGTCAGATTGACGGACGGGATCGGTCCGCTGAAGGCTACATAGGGCATGTGGCAGGAAGCACAGGCTACATTCCTGTTGGGTGAAATGTTGTGATCGTACTGCATGAGCTCGCCGAGGGTTTCGATCGCCTCAGTTCCCGTGCCCTTCAGTATTGGCGGCTGACCGGTCAGAGTCGGGGGCGTCAGAGTTCGCCACCGTGCGAGAGCTCGCTTCTCAACCACGCGAATTTCACGCAGCACCCTTTCCACTTCTGGATTCAAATCGGGCGGCAGAATGCCAGGCGGGTACGGGTTGTAGATCCCGCCTTTGGTGTGAGCATCTTGTTGATTCTGATCCTCAGGGTTGGATATGTTCTGGTCCGACCCTGATTGCGCGACTGCGTTCTGGGCGGACACCTTTCCTGCGGGGAGCGAAATGCAGAGCGCTATCCCACAAAGTACAACAATCGATATTGTCGTCAACCTTCGACGATTCATACACGCCCCTTTCGTGGGTCATCGTTCAGGGTGGATACGATAGGCGGCACACTCTCGGATATCTTAGTTCTGCGGTCCAAGATAGGTCCGTCCAAGGTTAATGAGAATTCTCCGTGTCGTTAGATACGCCAAACACCGAACCCTCCCGGCTTACAGACGAAGGGACGATTGCCTGGGCTAAGAGTGTTGCCACCACTATGTGACTGTCAACCGGCTTGCGTTAGCATCTCCTGCTATTTGTTAGCAGTTGCCGCTACGCCGTTCGTCTCGGCTGATTTTCGCGGTAACAGGCAGGGAGAACCCGAAGTGAGGACTAAACGCACGTGCGAGGCTGGAGCAGTGACGGGAGTTCACTGCGTATGCAATTCACTTAACTGTCCTGTCGGTCGACAACAACATCCCGAAAGGCAGCGATCTGATCGTCATTTGAATCCCCACATTTAATACGGCCGAGATTGCGTGCGGGCCTTGGGGCGATCGAGATTAATGAGCAGTTGTCCGCAGATGAGGATGGCACTGAAACAGAAAGAACGACCTGCCACGATGTCCCTACTTTGAACACCATCTCCTGACCCTCTCACTAGAGCTTCAATCGCCAATCCGTCGCTACATCACCATTGTGTCAGCGTCAACGTTCTCCTAGCGAAACATCGGGACCGGGCGAATGAAATGAATCATTACTGCGTCGGCATGCGGACAGTAAGTCAGCAAATCGACGGTGTGGCCCTGCCGTTCGTCGAATTTTCAGAAGGACGAACTCGCAAGCTGCGCGCTAGTGCAACGAATGGGTTGTTTTGAGTGCCAAAGATGTTTGGAAATCCAAGTGCACTCTTCACATCCGAAAAGGAGGCTTAAATGAAGCCTATTAGCCGTACCGCAGTTTGCACAGTAGTCTTCCTGGTTGCGCTGGGAACCGCATTTGCGCAGCAGGTCAGAACCGATTTTGACCATCAAGCCAATTTCTCTCAGTACAAAACCTATTCGTGGCAGGAAATCAAGCCTGCGAATTCGCTCTGGGACGCCAGAATCAAGAACGCGGTGGATGCCCAATTAGCAGCCAAGGGGTGGACGCAGGTTGCCAGCGGTGGCGATGTAGCCGTTGTTGCCATTAAGACTAGCCAGACTCAGAGATCACTTCAAACATTCTATGACGGCTTTGGTGGTGGATGGGGCTGGCGAAGATTCGGGGGCGGAGGATTCGGTGAGTCGACCACAACCGAGCAGGACTACAAAGAGGGAACCTTGGTTATAGATTTGTACGACGCAAAAACCAAGCAGTTGATTTGGCGCGGCAGTGCAGAGGATATGGTATCCAACAAGGCCGAGAAAAATGAAAAGAACCTGGAGAAGGGTGTCGCCAAGATGTTCAAGAAGTTCCCTCCGGACTCGCAAAAGGGCTAACACAAGTCTGCTACACCGAGTCGAGTAAGGAGTGTTGTTGCACGATCTGAAAAGGAGAAACTATGAAACTGAAGAAGACAGGAAGTCACCAACTACTCTCATTGTTCGTCGCGTTAGTGTTTGTTCTAACGATGCATTCAACCAAAGCACAGGCACAGATTGTCGGGAACCTGGAAGTCGATATCCCATTTCAGTTCCATGCCGGAAACGCCAAACTTCCGCCTGGTAAGTACACCATTCGCATGCTGGAAAACACCGATCTGACGGTCATGGAAATCATTAGCGTGGACAATTCAACTTCCGCTCTCTTCGAAGTTGGGCGCTCACAGGCCAGCTCCGCACCGGCCAAGAGCGAATTGATTTTCAACAAGTACGGTAATCGCTACTTCCTCGCAAAGGTGTTCGATGAAGGCAACCCCACCGGTAGTCAGGTGCTTGAGTCCCGATACGAAAAGAGGATCAGCGAGGTGGCAGAAGCCCAGGAACACGTGCCGGCACATCACCAGGGCCAACAGGGGAACTGAGCGCTTCAAGAACAGCAGTGGCCCTTACGCACGTGTGAGTGCGGACAAATAAGGAACTCACCGCCGAAGGTCCGCCCTGAACTTTGAAAGGAGACTGAGATGCAAATGCGTAGGCTTGGCAACTCTGACCTGAAGATTACGCGAGTGGGCTACGGGGCCTGGGCCATCGGTGGTTCGGGCTGGCAGTTCGCTTGGGGCTCGCAGGATGATAACGAGTCGATCGCCGCCATTCACCGTGCGCTCGAACTGGGCGTCAACTGGATCGACACGGCCGCCGTCTACGGCCTCGGACACTCCGAGGAAGTGGTCGGCCGTGCGCTGAAGGACTGGCGCGGGTCGAGGCCTTACGTTTTTACTAAATGCGGCCTGCGACCGGATCTCACGGGTGAGGTGCAGAAAGTACTGAGTGCCGACTCCATCCGCGGCGAAGTCGAGGACAGTCTTCGCCGCCTTTCCGTCGACGTAATCGATCTTTACCAGGTCCACTGGCCTCCGGATCCAGACTCCGCCGCACTGGAAGAGGGATGGTCCACGCTCGCCAACCTGAAGCGCGAAGGCAAGGTACGTTGGATTGGAGTCTCCAACTTCGATGTCCAGCAATTGCAGCGCGCCCAAGCCATTGCTCCGGTGACCTCTCTCCAGCCACGCTATTCGCTGGTGCATCGTGAGATCGAAGACGAACTTCTGCCCTACTGCCTGAGTGAGGGAATTGGGGTCATCGTTTATTCGCCGATGGCTTCCGGTCTCTTGACGGGTGCGATGACGCGCGAGCGCGCCGCCCGACTACCAAAGGATGACTGGCGCCGAGGGCATCCCGACTTTACAGAACCGAATCTCTCACACAATCTGACGCTGGCTGAACGCTTGCAGGAGATTGCCCGGCGCCACAATCGGTCGGCGGGAGAGGTAGCAATCGCTTGGACACTGCACCATCCAGCCGTGACTGGGGCGATCGTCGGCGCCCGCAATGCGCGTCAGGCTGAAGGTGTCATGCAGGCCGGCGAGTTGCGCCTCACGGATGAGGAAGCAAACCAGATCGAAGCCTTTGCCGAGACTGTCGCATGAGTGGCATATGGAAACTGGCACGGCAGTTCCGAAGGGGTTGGCCATGAGGGCTAATTCCGGGAAGAGGAGAACAGAGTGCAACGAATTCTTCAGAAAATCAGGCTGGCATTTACCTCTATTCAGCTGATTGTCTTCGTCTTGTTGACCACTGGAGCAGCCATGCCGGTGGCGGGACAGGTGGCAACGGGCGAGACCGTGATCCAGAAAGCCACTGAACAGTTTGAGAGCACCCCGCTGAAAACCATTTCTCTGGACAACGGCATATGGGTATTTACTGGAGACGGAGGAAACGTTACGGCCATTGTCGACGACGGCAGTACATTGCTAATCGACAGCGGATTGGATTCGCGAGTTGGTGAGCTAGTGGATGCAAGTTTCAAAGCGACAGCACGACCGGTGACACGCCTGGTCAATACTCATTGGCACTTTGATCATACCGGGGGCAATGTGTACTTGGGCTCCGAGAGTGTGATGATCATAGCCCAGGAAAACGTCAAGCAGCGTTTATCGTCGGTGCAGAATGTGCCGTTCATTGGTCTGCGCGATGGTCATTATCCAGCCCAGGCGCTGCCAACAAAAACCTACTCAAGCAGTATGAGGCTGCGTCAGGGCGGTCAGCAGCTGACATTGGTCAACTACGGCCCTTCCCATACAGACGGAGACACAATTATCTACATTGCTCCGGCGAACATCGCCGTGGTAGGAGACATCTTCTCGAATCCGTTCTACCCCATCATCGATCTGGCGTCGGATGGGTCCATCGATGGGATTATTTACTCTCTCAATGAAATTCTCGCGCAAACTGACGAGCAGACGAAGATTGTCCCAGGGCACGGGCCGGTAGCGACTCGTTCAGATCTCGAGAACTATCGTGACATGCTTGTGCAGGTCCGGCAGCGCATCAAGGCATTGGTTGGAGCAGGAAGGACAATGGACGAAGCAGTAGCCGCAACACCGACTAAAGACTTCGATGCCCAATGGGGCCGGGGTTATGTATCTCCGGATGTTTTTGTAAGAATGGTATTCACCAGTCTAACGGACAGCGGCAACGCAAGGCGGTAGCTCTCCGGTACTTGGTTGAGAGAGAAATCCAGGACTCCGCTCGCCCTGAAACATGGCCTCCGCCAGCGTGCAAACCTCCGCCACCGTGGAGCCCCCACCAAAACTCGACTAGTTCGCGATCTCGACTAATTGCACTCGGGCCTTCGAACTCCCTCGCCCTTAGCGCCGGTCTTTGCCAGGCTTTGCGTTCAGCAGTAAACAGCAACGTCTCGAGTGTCGGTAGGCTGATATCGCGTCGGCATTTGGACGGTCCCACGTACCACCTCTTCCGATGAAAGTGGAGATTCAAGCGAACGCCCAGATAATCGGAGAATCACCGGCCCTTAAGTGAATGAATCTGTTGCGCTCGCGGTTCTCTGTCCATCCGTCTGTGGACTGGAATAAAACGTGCAATCGTCATGTGAGAAAGTGAGGCCAAGATGGCAGAGCAAGTATTCACATTTGCGAGTTCGCCGTTTGTGCCGGTCGCGATCGGCTTTTTTGGCTTGGGGACCGGCTACTTCATCTGGGGTGGCCAGGCTTTATTTGGTTTTCCAAAAAGCACTCCCGAAGTCAACCGCACGCTGGGCTTATGGGGTTTTTGGATGCCGGGGTTCATGCAATTCCTAACCGGTGTCTATCTACTGACCGGACTAACTTGGTTCAACGTCTTTGGGAAAGCAGCTCCCCTGTATATGGCCAGCCTGGCCTTTACAGCATATGGCATCCATTGGTTCGCGATGTCTTACCGTCGATATATAGATTCAAGCTCCCAGCCGGATGGCTGGATGGCCATAGCATTCCTGTTTCTCAGCATTGTTGGTGTTGACGTTTTTCGCCGCGCGGGAGATATCCCCGTAATGCTTATCTTTGTCGGCCTGACATTGATTTATGCGATTGAGATTCCTACGCGCTTACTGTCGTGGAGTCTGGGTGGCCGCCTGGTAGGGCTGTTTCAACTGATTACCGCTATCTGGCTGATGTATTGCACATATGCCATGACAGTAGATTTGGCGTTGGGCGCCAAAGCCTGGGTCTAAAAGGTCATTTGTGGATGGAAATACGGCGTCGTTGCCTGTTTCCTGACAGCCACGTCCGCGCTTGCACAGTCTACAGCCGTCCGGACGGCTAAGGATGCACCCGCGCTCGTTTCAAAAGCGGGTATGTCACCGAATCTGCTACGGGCTTTCGACAGTTCACTCGAAACCGTCATGTCGAAGGTTTCACCGGCAGGGGCGCGCACGAACTACGCTCGCAGCTGCCTCCAGCGTGTTCAGGCACGTATTATAGACCTCATACCAAAGCATGATTGCGCCGTGGTCGACGGAGCGATACGTTGTCACCATGGCTACCCAGACAAAGGCAAAACTGATCGCGATCGTCGATGACGATGAGTTGATGCGCAGTGCATTGCAGAGCATGCTTAAATCCGTCGGATTGTCGTCACTGGCGTTTGCATCAGCAGAAGAATTCCTGAGGTCCGGCCAGCACCAGCAGACTGCATGCCTGATCGCGGATATTCGCATGCCGGGAATGTCCGGTCTGGAACTCCAGGCCAAACTCAACGCTGAACATTGCAGAATTCCGACCATCTTCATCACGGCACACGGCGACACGAAAATGCGTATGCAGGCGCTAAGAGCAGGCGCAGTGGAGTTCCTGGCCAAACCGTTTGATGATGAGGTCCTGCTCGAGAACGTTCGAGCGGCTCTGGAGGACTGAGCCGGATAACGAGCGCGTGGGTTGCCAGGAGGTTTTCAGTGGGAGCTGTGCAAAGATTCGTGAGTGCTGATCAAGGGTCTTATGACCGTAGATTCGAGCAGGTCATCGGCAATAGTCCTGCTCTGGAATCGGTGCTCGACCAAGTCGAACGGGTAGCGCCTACGGATTCCACGGTTCTTATCCAGGGAGAGACAGGCACCGGAAAGGAGCTGATCGCGCACGCGATTCATAACCTCAGCACACGTTGTGGACGACCCTTCGTAAGGCTGAATTGCGCTGCCATTCCGCTGGATCTGCTAGAGAGTGAACTTTTTGGCCACGAGAAGGGTGCCTTCACTGGGGCTATTACGCAAAAGGTGGGGCGATTTGAGCTGGCCGACAAAGGCACACTTTTTCTGGATGAAGTGGGAGATATTCCGCCGGTGTTGCAGCCGAAATTATTGCGTGTTCTGCAGGAGCAGGAGTTCGAGCGCTTGGGTAGCGCCCGCACCCACAAAGTGGATGTTCGGCTGGTGGCTGCCACCAACCGTAATCTCATGGAGATGGCGAACCGGGGTGAGTTTCGCAGTGATCTTTACTATCGTCTGAATGTATTTCCGGTTTTGTTGCCGCCCTTGCGGGAACGTCGCGAAGATATTCCCGCCCTCGTGGCACACTTTGTCGAGATTTATGCCCGTCGGATGAGTCGCCAGATCGAGCACATTCCCCCGAACACGATGTCTGCGCTCACGTCGTACGAGTGGCCAGGCAACATCCGTGAACTGCAGAACCTGATCGAACGTGCCGTGATCCTTTCCAATGATGGCGTCCTTCCCAATCCTCTGCCGGCGGCAGAAACTTCGTCGATCAGCTCCTCTACAGCCGCAACCACTCTAAAGGACTCCGAACGCATTTTGATTCTGCGCACGCTTGAATCCGTCGGTTGGGTAGTCGGCGGTCCAAAAGGAGCGGCAGCGAAACTCGGATTGAAGCGCACGACATTGATCCACAAGATGCAGAAGCTAGGGATTTCCCGATCCCGTCACCAAGACGCGGTGAACCCAGAATCGCAGGAGCCGGGTTCCCTTTCGCGAGTGCAGTAAACACGAAATCGTCTCTCACCTCGCCCCTACAAGCACGCGTTAGCCCGCGCGATCGTAGTCCTCGCGGATACATCCATGATCGCCATGAAATGAGGCGTACAGGACCCATGCAGCTGAATCTCACGATCTACGTTGCTTGGTCAGTCCTTACGCTCGCGCTATGACGTGCCAACCTGATTCCTGCCGGGTTAGGATTTATGCTTCGGAGTCCTGGAGTCGAGTGTGGAAACCATTCTCTTAGCCGCTGGGGGTGTGGCAACATGCCCAGACAGCACGATGTCTCTTGCGGGGACTTCCCGTCCGTAAATCTGTTTATTGGCGCCATTGTCGGGTCGAATGGTTGAACCCTCGAGTGCAACCCCTGCAAACGCTCCGCGCGCGCGAGAATAGCTCAAGATATCGGCACGCAGGGTGGCGTCCGTTTCTACGGAAGCTGTGCGGCCTACGGGGCCTGCCGCAACCGACGCATCCGCTCCAAGCTTGACTTTACTGGTAAGAATTCCACTCGCACCGCGTTCGTTCATTACCAGCAGGACAAAGTCTGTGGCCTCGCCACCGATTTGGAAACCAAAGCTGCCGCCCTCAAGAGCCATCATGGTGGGCGCTCCCCATGGTCCGCTGAAATTTTGCCCCTTGCGACACGACATTGCACCTCGCCCGTAACTTCCACCAACAATGAACGCGGCCTTCAGAACAGACGGAAAAACAACCACACAATCTGCCTTGTCGAGCAAGTCCTGTGGGATGTCGTCTGGAACATCAAGAATTTCCTTCAACACGGTGCCGCTGTTCTCCAAGCGGCTCGCGTCTTTTTCGTTATCAGCTGCGAAAGCGAAAGAGGGACATATGGCCACAACGGCCAGGAGCATGCTCATCAGGTAACTAATTGTTTTCTTCATAACGGTTCTCCTTACGCGATTTCGAACAAACACATAAGGAGCACCTTGCTCCTCATTTCTCTACACAGATGTCATAGCAAGTTCCGGTCCCATCGTCGGAGTATTGCCTAACCCACATCTTGGGACTCCCCTGGACTCACAGACACAGATACACGTCGATGGCTCTGAGCATCTCTCACTTGATCTAGCTGAACATAAGCGACGGCATTCAGGCTGTTAATAGAAGAAACTGCTGCGTGATGGTCTCGAATTTCAGACCGCCGATAGTCGCTGGGGGACACCCCCGCATGAACCTCAAAGGCTCTCACGAAACTAGACGTGTGACGATACCCAAGCGCGTATGCGATCTGTTTAATCGGCATATCGGTCGTGGCCAACATCTTCATCGCCGCCTCAAGGCGGCGGTTGCGGCGAAATTCCTTCAGGGTGAGACCGGTCTCAGCTCTGAACAAATGGCTCAGCCGCGAGAGGCTCAGGGCACAACCGCAGGCAAGATCAGCGAGCGTGCGAGAGGGGTCTTCATTCAAGAGCCGAACTGCTTTTGCGATCCGGGAATCAGTCTGAATAACTTCCATAAGTCGTGATCCTAACTGGCCTCGGCTCGGCGGTACTGGCGGTATTGCGTGTGGTGATCAGCTGCATGGGGTCTGGCGAAAGAGATCGGCCAGCGCAGGATTAATACTCTGGTTGCCGCGTCAAGCGAGAACTGCGCTGAGAGCGAAGAAAATGACGATCTGCTGAACACTGACATGAGGTGCCGATTCCTGCCAGTCTTAAGGCATTTTGATCGCCAGCTGCGAGAAGCACGGGTATTCACTTCATCGGCAAGCAGTTGCCTGCAAGTTTGGGAGCGGTCTCTGTCCCTCACTCAGCCTCGCCGTCCAGCCTTTGACACGAAGTTCACTTTCCGGGTCCATCTGTTCGACAGCAAGTCCATATATCGACACCCAAGAGCGTAAGGAGACGGCCAGAGCCATCAACGACCGGCGTGTCGGCAGCCTAATTGCGAGCAGAACAGGGAAACTAAAGCCCGCAGATCGCTGTAGGCGGAACTCGCGATGAAAATGTTGCCTTCGATAATCATCTCTGTGGCGCTCGTGCTGGCTGTAGGGCTCTCTCGCTCGCGAGATCGGGTCAACCAGGCAAGTGCAATGGCGCATGATCTCCGCGATGCCGAACCGTTGCGGGAGTCGGAAGCCGGGAAGCTGTTGGCACGGGCGTGCGGAAACTGCCATTCGAACCAGACGGAGTGGCCCTGGTACAGCCATGTTGCGCCGCTCTCGTGGTGGATCCAGAGCCACGTGCGCAAAGGGAGGGAACAATTTAATTTTTCCAAATGGACAAGTTATTCTCCGCGCCAGCGACGTGCCAAGCTAGATTCGATTTGCGGATTAGTCTCGACCGGCAGAATGCCGCCCTGGTCGTATACCATGCTGCATCCGGAAGCAAGACTCACCGCAAAGGGGAAAAAGAGCGTTTGCGTTTGGGCGGCGGTGGAAATTGAGCACGAGAAATGAGCTTCCTCCCATTCGGGATCCGCGGTATTGCTGGCCAACTTACTGCGACAAACATATGTGACTTGGACGGCCACGTAAGCCACTCAACTCCGACCGCCTCCTGATGACGAGAATACGGGCGAATACCGCCGAAAACCTGCAGTTCGAGTAAAGTCGATGCTAGCGTCAGGAATGCTTCCCCAAGTTGGTTCGTGAGAGAGGCAGTTCACGAATGCGCTTGCCCGTTGCGGCGTAGATGGCATTGCAGAGAGCCGGAATAAATGGCGGAACCCCAGGCTCACCAACACCAGCTGGCGGCGCATCACTCTCAACTAAGTAGACGTTTGTCTGATAGGGGGCCTCGTTGATGCGGGCGACGGGGTAGTTGTCGAAGTTGGATTGCTCAATCGCGCCGTTCTTGGCTGTGATTTCTCCGCTTCGAGCCACACTGGTTCCGAATACGGCCGCACCTTCGAACTGTGCTTTCGTGACCTCTGGATTTACAACCAATCCTGCATCCACCACGGTGTCAACGCGCGGAATCCGAATGTCTCCCTGGTCGTTGACCTCAACTTCAACCACAGTGGCAACATAAGTAAGGAAGCTGCGGTGGGCCGCAATGCCCATGCCTGCTCCTTTGCCCAGCTTGCGCTTGCCCCACCCGGACTTCTCTACCACCATCTCCGCCACGCGTCGCAAACGCCCCGTCTCCCATGGATAAGCATCGTATGCCGCTCCGTAATTTGGATAGTCAACTCCGCTGAAATTCAGCGTGCGGGAATCGCCAATCAGGTCGAGCAGGTAGTCGGCGGGATCACGTTTGGCGCGCTGAGCGAGTTCATCGGTAAAGGTCTGTACCGCAAAAGCGTGATATATATTTGCCACGGAGCGCAGCCAGCCGATGCGAACGTGCGCCTTTGCGGCACCGTTTTCAATACGAAGGTTCGGGATGTCGTACGGCATGTCCGTCCAGCCTTGCTGGAGGTGGCCTGGGTCCCCGTACACCGCGTTGACATCGAAGATGGAGGTGATCGGAGGAAACACCGAGCGCTGCAGCCATGCCACCGGCCTGCCCTTGGAATCCATTGCGGCCTTCATGTACATCGCCGCTACCGCGTTGTAGTAATCGAACTTGATGTCGTCTTCCCGCGTCCACACAACTTTCACCGGCCGCCCAACTTTGCGAGACAGAACCGCCGCTTCAGCGACGTAGTCCGGCTTTGACTTCCGTCCGAACCCGCCACCCAGCAGCGTGACGTGGCAGATCACGTCCTCTTTGCGAATCCCGAGCTCACTCGAGACGATCGCTTGCACAGCCTGCGGATTCTGAGTAGGCGCCCATGCATGAACTTTGCCGTCCTTGAATTCTGCCAGCGCTACCATCGGCTCCATCGAGGCGTGAGCAAGAAGCGGAACGTAGTAATCGGCTTCAAAGGTGTTGGTCGTTGAAGTGAATGCCGCGTTCACGTCTCCCTGGCTCCGAATGACCTTTGCAGGTCTTCGGGAGGTTTCCTGCAGGTCCTTTCTGTACTGATCCGAGTCGTAGGTTTCGTTGGGGCCATTGTCCCACTCGATCTTCAGCTTTTTGCGGCCCTGAAACGCGGCCCAAGTGCTGTCGGCTAACACCGCAACGCCACCTAAGGGTTGGAAAGCAGGAGGGGGCTTGAATGGGTCGATGACGATAGTCTGGGATACGCCGGCTACTTTCAAAGCGTCGGCATTGTCGAGCGTCTTAATCTTGCCCCCGAGCACTGGCGGGTGTTCGATCGATGCGAACAACATGCCATCGAGATGAGCGTCCATGCCGTAGACCGCCTTGCCTGTGACGAGATCGGCGAGGTCGTAGCTGATCATTCCTTTCCCGATGTAGCGCCAGGCACTCTTCGACTTGAGTTGAACTTCTTCCTTCTTCGGCACAGGAAGCTTTGAGGCCGCTGTCGCGAGTTCGCCGTACCCCAGGCGGCGGCCGGAAGAAGAATGAACCACCGCATGAAGGTCCGTCTGACACTCACTGGCAGATACTCCCCAATGCTGCGCAGCGGCCCGAATGAGCATGAGCCGGGCGGTAGCGCCGGACAGGCGCACAACATCAAAAAAGCTTCGGACGGAATGCGAACCGTCGGTGTTCTGATCGCCGTATCGAGGGTCACCGATCGCCTGATCGATTTTTACGCGCTTCCAGTCGGCATCCAATTCGTCGGCCACGACCAGGGGCAGGGTGGTTCGAATTACAGTTCCCATTTCCGAGCGATGCGCGACAATCCAGACAGTTCCGTCCGTCTCGACACCGACGAACACATTGGGATGCAGTGTGGCGTTATCCGCGTCAGTGCGTACATGATCGGACTCGTATCGGTGCAATATTTTAGGCGCGTAATATGCACCCACGACAAGCGCTCCCGCCGCACCCAGCCCCTTGAGGAACCCTCGTCGACTCACATTTTCAATCGCGCTCATGCCTTCTCCTCCGCGGCGGCTTTGATTGCCGCTCGGATCCTCTGATAGGTGCCACAACGGCAAATGTTCGCCGCCATACCTTCGTCAATATCTTCATCGGTGGGCTTGGGCTTGCTTTTTAACAAGGCGATCGCCTGCATGATCTGCCCCGATTGGCAGTAGCCACATTGCGGAACATTGAACCGCATCCACATCTTTTGGACGGGATGGAGCCCGTTGGCGCCGATATCCTCAATCGTGCGGATTTCGGCTCCCGCTAAGGAACTCATAGGAGTAATGCAAGCACGGATAGCGTCGTCACTCTTGTGTACGGTGCATGCTCCACAAAGCCCCACACCGCAGCCGAACTTCGTGCCGGTCAGGCCCAACGTGTCGCGAAGGTACCACAACAAAGGGGTATCGGGGTCGCCGTCGAAAGAGTGTGCTACACCGTTTATCTTGAACTGAATCGCATTTGCCATATCGTTGCCACCGATGAATTCCCGTCGGACCGATTGACCTCACTCATCATCGTTTCTGTGCCGCCGTCCGCGAGAGTGCTCGGAATCGCGCTGAATACCGGGGACACAAGATGATCCAGCGAGAACGCGCCGTGTCTTTACGACGATAGTGTGGTCATTGCGATCCCATCAGATCGTATTCACCGCTCTCGAGGGATTCTCCGACGTTTTAGTAATCGGCAGCACTTCGCATGCCATGTGAAGCTATGAAAGAGTCGCCTGGTGTGCTGCAACAGCGTGTGACGGTGGGACCACCGCTGCAGTGTGTGTCATGTGGTCGACAAACTTAGACTGCGGTGTCGAAATGTGGACTGAGCTGTTGCTCTGCATCCGCTGCGCTCGAGATTCCATTTACGATTTGCCACGCGCCTTCACTGAGGGTGGAAAGGCATGTGCAGGTAGCAGGAGGCAAGAGGCATCCGCACGTTCAACGGACGTGCATGACCTAGATACCAGACTGGTGGGTTCCTATCGAGCTTGTTCGCGAAGGTTCCGGGTCTGATCGGAAAAAATGAGGATTTTTTATGGACATCGGCCTACTTCTTCTGCGACTCACTACAGGATTGACGGTGGCGGCGCATGGAGCACAAAAATTGTTTGGCTGGTTCGGTGGACCGGGCCTGGATGGCACTGCTCAGTTTTTTGCGGCCCTCGGGTTCGCGCCGTGGCGGCGACATGCTCTTATGGCGGCGTTCGTCGAGATCGGCGCTGGCCTTTTTCTCACGCTTGGATTGCTTACTCCCTTTCCGGCAGCAGCGATCATCAGCATGATGCTCGTCGGAGCCGTGAGCGTGCACATCAAGAATGGTTTTTTCGCCCAGAATGGCGGATACGAGTATGCCCTCCTAGTCGGTGTCGCCGCGTTGACGCTGGCGTTCACGGGCCCAGGCTCGCTGTCATTGGACGCTCTACTCGGCCATTACCTGAGCGGCGTATTCTGGGGCGTGGCTGCGCTGCTGATTGGCATCATTGGGGCCGCAGTCCCACTTATGCAGCGCCACCGGGCGTCCACACAGCAGATTGCAACCGCCAAGTAGTCGCCCACAGTGTGCTAGCGGCTCCTGCATCTCCCTTCTATCTCAACGGACACTGTGAGAAAAGAAAAAGCAATGGAGGAGCTCCCTTGAGGATGGAATTGGAAAGGCACGTGCTCCCCTTGAGGGTGAGGAGACCCGATGAAACCTCTTACAGCAGATCACGTGAAACTCGGATTTATTGGCCTGGGCAACATGGGAACGCGGATCGTAAAGCGCCTGCTTGATCACGGATACAAAGTTTCGGTCTACGACCTGGATCGCACGAAATCACAGGGCCTCGCCGCCCAGGGCGCCGTCGTCGCGAACAATATTATTGAGCTCGCACGTGGTGCCGATGTGCTGCTCTCCTGCTTGACGAACGATGAAGCGGTACGCAGCGTCTACACCGGACCGCTTGGGGTTTTTGCCGCGACACAATCCGGAACCGCTGTTCTGGAGATGAGCACGATCTCGCCAGAAACCTCGCGTGAAATGAACAGCTTTGCCGCTGCAGGGGGCATCAGAATGCTGGACGTCGCCATCTCGGGCAGTACTCCGGCGGCCGAAGAAGGCACTCTCACGCTCCTGGCAGGTGGCGATCAGGAATTGTTCCTCGCCGCTGAGCCACTGTTTCAGGCAGTCGCAAAACAATATTTTCTTTTGGGCGGTTCCGGCTCCGGAACGGCCATGAAGTTGGTTGTCAACACGCTGTTGGGTGTGGGCATGCAGGCGATTGCCGAGGCTGTAGTTCTAGGGGAAAAGAGTGGCCTCGATCGCGAGCGTCTGCTCGAAGTCTTATCGCACACGGCTTTGATCGCTCCTGCCCACTCGGGGAAGCTCGCAAGGATAGCGATCAATGACTACACTCCGCAGTTTCCATTGCGTCTGATGAACAAAGATTTCCAGTTGATTCTGAAGACGGCTGCTCATGAGCACATCTCTATGCCTGTGACAGACGCGGCGTTTCGCATTAATTCAGATGAGCTAGCGCATGCCGATGAGGAAGACTTCTCGGCTGTTGTGCGGCGGATGGAAGAAGGTGCGGGTATCGCGCCGATCAAGTCCGCTCCGGTGGCGGGATGACTGGAGAGCTAGAGGATTTGCCGGCGATCCCTGGAACAGATTCGGACGTGAGTGAGCGGGACCAGAGGTCGCCGGGCGTAAATGAAACACTTCTCAGCGAGGAGTCACGAGCCTTCGAATATTGTCGACTCTGTAAGACCTATTTCCCTTTAGCCAGAGTGCGAATGTATTTCACCAAGGCGTCGATTTGGTCCTTGCTCAGCCGAGTTCCGAAAGCAGGCATATTCCCTCGCCCTTGACCGACGACGTCAGCCAGCTGCGCGTCGGACTGCTGTTGAACTTGCGCCGAGTGGAAATCCGCGGCATGCAAGCTCTTTCCCACTACGCTTCCACGTCCGTCCGGTCCGTGGCAGGAGACACAGTTCGTTTTGTATGTACTTGCCGCGGAGTTATTCGCCGACTGTCCGACCACAAGTGATGCGGAACTTGCTAAGAAAATTGCAACTGTCAAAGTTTTCGCGAGAACGTCTTTAGACATAGAGTTTCACAGCTCCTTCCTGACCAACACCGAGATTGCACGTTGTGTTCCAGTCAACAAAGAGGAGAGCGAGCGAACACGGCTATTAGATTCCACTTACTTGCAGACCTCTGATCGTCAGGCCGCTTATATTTCTCCTCCAATCCAGTAAGGAGTCATCTCAGTCGGCGTCCGGATGCTGACCCGCTATCAGCCCGCTGACACTCGAGGTCTTGTATTTTGCCCGGTCACGCTTCTCACGTTCTCACCGCCCCTTCTCACGACCAGCAACGATTGGTGCGACCCGAAGGCGATAAGCCTAGTTCCAGTGAAAATCACCACGCGGGCCGTGTAACGGAAGTGGGCTTGGAGTTCGACTTCAATACGAACCGTTTGGATGTCCGGATGCATAGATACACTGAAATCCCGAAGTCCTGAAAGTCGATGAACAAATGGCAGCTGTAACACACGCTCTGCTGATAGCGTTTTCAATTGCAACGACGCAGAGGCCGGCCCATGCACAAGAGCCGATGGTGGCGCAAGAAAGGCCTTCGCCCACATCGATAACCCTCGACGAGGGATCCGGAACGAACCAGGCTGCGTCCATCCAGTACGAATCTATGGATCAGAAAGCAAACTCGCTTTGCAGTTTACGGGTCCCAGATAGCTCTGACCCATCGTCGCCGAGTAAAAAGGGAGCGCAGATTGCCGAGGCGGTACTCACCTACAGGCCTCTCTCCCCAAGGTGCAAATTCGATCTGTTTCTGAAGCAAACGTACTCGCCGTACACATTCGCCGCGGCAGGTTTTCAGGCGGTCTGGGCCGATGCCACCGGGAGATGGCCACACTATGGGGCAGGCGCCCAGGGCTTGGCCAAGCGATTTGGTGCTACTTTGGCGGATACCGAGTCGCGGAGGTTCAGTCAGACTTTTGCACTTTCGACTGTCCTGCATCAGGATCCTCGCTATTTTCCGTCAAATAAACGATCGTTCATTGCCCGAGGATGGTATGCACTAACGAGAGTAGCGGTCACGAAAAATGACAACGGTTACGGGACATTCAACAGCTCGGAGTTTCTGGGAGCGTTGTTCACGAGTTCGTTGCAAAATGCCTACTATCCAAGACCCGACCGAACTTTGGGTGATACGCTAAACCGCTTTGCTGGCGCCCTGAGTTCCGATGCGATTAGCGATCTGCTACGGGAATTTACACCCGATATGAAGCGCCTTTTTCGAAAGCACGCACCAAAGGAAATCCTGAAGATCGAAAAGCGACTTCCAATCCCTGCTGACGAGAAGCCGTAGTTGGAAGCATGGTCGCTGGGTTTTGCTGCGGACCAATATTTGGGCAGACTCAGTTTGGAAAATAAGTTGCTCACGATACGAGTGACACAACCCCAAGAGGTGAGCTTGGGTGAGCGGTTACGATCCTCTTCCGTATTGCGCTCTGCTTTCCCGAGCCACCTCTCCCTCCTCGTCCAGCCAAAGTGCGGCAATCGCGTTGTCGTTCTTGCCTGCGTCAAATCACTTCCTTACGAATGTTGCCCTCCAAGGACTGAGGCCCCGAAAGTCCCTCCCTCATGAGTCCGGAAGAAGATTTCGTCCAAGTCAAAGCCCGTCGAAATGCTGACACGCGTCGGCCTCAGGACTCCCACCGAGTGCTCGTTAGGCTGTTCTCATCGTACCCAATCGACTCATGCTGTTGAAAAGACTCGGATAAGTAATGTGGGATGCGATTGGAAAGCGGCGTGCCTCTTGTTCCAATAACCGGAGGGAAGACGCCATGCAAGCAGGGGCATGTGTCGGAAGTGATCAGGACCTCAACATAGCCGACAGAGAAGGCATGGCTCGGGAAATGGAAGAACTCGTTTCACGCCGTCGAGCATTTTTCTTCAGACGCGCTTATCAAGTCCTAGGCAATGCAGCCGACGCGGAGGACGCTGTTCAAGACGCACTCCTTTCCGCCTTCAAACATCTGGAGCAGTTCAGGAGGCAGTCACAGATGTCGACATGGCTCACTACGATTGTTACGAATTGTGCGCTGATGCAGTCGCGCAGACGTGTGCGCCAGATTCACTTGTCTCTGGACGAACCGATCGGCGAAGAGCGGAAAGATCTTATACCAGAACGGTTGGCTCACCACGGACTGAATCCCGAAGACGAGTGTCTACGTTCCGAACTCAGTGCGCGCCTGAGGCGTCTCGTGGGACAGCTCTCGCCTCGCTTGCGCAAAACCTTCCAGCTGCGGCATATGGATGGTCTGACAACAAGCGAAGCAGCACACATCCTGGGAGTTCCAACTGGAACCGTGAAGGCCCAGTTGTCAAGGGCACGCGGGAAGCTGAAGGGCTCGCTGCGACGGTCGCGTTCGACGTGCAGCGCTTTCGGCCGATGATCGGCAAGGCATTACAAAACATAGCAACGAAGTAACTGACACCTGGTAGAGATTCTATGTGGATCGTTCGACTCGCATTACGGCGGCCGTACACATTCGTAGTCATGGCCATCCTCATCCTGGCGATGGGGGTCCTCGAGATTTTCCGCACCCCAACCGACATTTTTCCCAATATCAACATTCCGGTGGTCAGCATTATCTGGAGTTTCAACGGTCTCGTTCCCAAGGACATGAACGACCGGATTATCAGCATCACCGAACGGGCACTTACCACCACCGTAGACAACATTCAGCACGTTGAATCTCAATCACTGAATGGAATTGCGGTAGTCAAAGTGTTTTTGCAGCCAACCGCAAGCGTGGAGCGTGGCATCGCGCAGATCACTGCGGTTTCTCAAACGCAATTGAGACAATTACCGCCTGGAACGACGCCGCCACTCATTCTGGCTTACAGCGCATCGAGTGTGCCAGTTCTGCAGTTGGCGCTCTCAGGACAGGGGCTCTCCGAGCAGCAACTCAACGATTACGGTCTCAATTTCATTCGCACCCGGCTGATTACCATTCCGGGAGCATCGGTCCCGTATCCCTATGGCGGCAAACAACGGCAGGTGCAAGTTGACCTGAATCCAAGCGCATTGCAGTCGAAAGGTCTTTCTGCCCTGGATGTGGTTAATGCCATCTCGCTGCAGAATCTGATCCTGCCGACTGGTACTTCGAAAATTGGCGGCAAAGAGTACAACGTCGATGTTCCCAACGCGGCGCCGCAGTCGATGGATGAGCTGAACCGCATCCCGATCAAGACCGTCGGGAACACAACGATCTACGTGAAAGATGTTGCCTGGGTACGCGATGGCTTCCCACCACAGACCAACATCGTCCGTGTGAATGGACAGCGGTCGGTACTGCTGACGATCCAGAAAGCAGGCGATGCCTCCACTTTGAACGTCATTTCCGGCATCAAGTCTCTGCTACCCCAGATTGCTACCATGGTGCCGCCTCAGCTGAAAATGCAACCCCTGGCTGACCAATCCATATTTGTGCTCGGAGCAATCAGCGGTGTGGTGAGGGAAGCTCTCATCGCGGCGTGTCTGACGGCTCTGATGATTCTGATTTTTCTGGGGAACTGGCGAAGTACGCTGATCATCGCGACTTCGATTCCTCTCGCCATCCTTACGTCGATCATTGTGCTGAGTATCACTGGCCAGACCATCAATATCATGACGCTCGGCGGATTGGCGTTGGCGGTGGGCATCCTTGTGGACGACGCCACCGTTGAGGTGGAAAACATCAATCGCAACCGCGAAGCGGAACCAGACAAAGATATGGATGAGGTCGTGCTCGAGAGTGCAATGCAAATTGCTACGCCTGCATTCGTGTCTACCCTCTCCATCTGTATCGTGTTTGCGCCGATGTTCTTGCTTTCGGGTGTGGCGCGCTATCTCTTCCTGCCGCTGGCGGAAGCCGTGGTATTTGCCATGCTGGCCTCGTATGTGCTTTCCCGAACCATCGTTCCAACCATGGCGAAGTATTTATTGCGCAACCAGAAAATTGGTCACGAAGCTGCCGGTGTGAGCCGGAATCCGTTTGTTCGACTACAGCGGCGTTTCGAGGCGGGATTCGAAAAATTCCGTGAGAGCTATCACCGATTGTTGGAGGCTTGTCTCCACCACCGGCGGGCTTTCCTGGCAGTTTTCTTCGCAGCCTGCCTCGGATCTTTAGCGCTACTCATCCCGTGGCTCGGCCAGGACTTCTTCCCCAATGTGGATGCCGGCAGCTTCAAACTTCACATGCGAGGTCCGACTGGCATGCGTATTGAAGACACGGCCTTCTTGTGCGATTTGGTCGAGAATTCGATTCGCCGCGAAATTCCGGCAGCGGAAGTGAAAAGCGTGATTGACAACATTGGACTTCCTTATAGCGGCATCAATCTTTCGTACAGCAATTCGGCTCCGATTGGCACATCCGATGCCGACATCCTTGTAACTCTGTCTGCCAACCACCATCCTACCGAGAACTACGTCAACCAACTTCGTTTGAAACTGGCGAAGGAGTTTCCGGGGGTGATGTTCGCGTTCCTTCCATCCGACATGGTCACGCAAATATTGAACTTTGGATTGCCGGCTCCAATCGACATTCAGGTGACAGGCTACGATCTGGAAGGAAATCGCGCATGGGCAAGTCAGTTGCTGCAGCAAGTCCGATATGTGCCGGGAACGGCGGACCTGCGGATTCAACAGCCTTTCGATCAACCGTATCTGCACCTGCGAGTCGAACGTACGAAGGCTCAACAGCTTGGCTTCACGGCGCATGACATCGCACAAAATCTCCTGGTGTCGCTTAGCGGCAGTTTTCAGACCTCACCCACCTTCTGGGTTGATCCGCAACGCGGAGTCAGCTACCAGATCGCGACCCAAACACCACAATATCGGACCAGCAGCTTACAGGACCTTGTCAATATCCCAGTTACGGGAACCAATCCATCGGCCGCGCCGTCGCTTATGGCAAGTTTGGTGTCTATAAAGCGCGATGCCGGCATGGCAGTTGAGTCTCATTACGACATTGCGCCGGTGATCGATATTTACGGCTCGGTTAGTGGGCGTGATTTGGGTGGAGTCTCGCGCGACATCAACAAACTCATCGCTGCCGCGCGAAATCGATTGCCGCGTGGTTCGCAGGTCGTGGTTCGCGGGCAAGTGCAGACGATGCGGTCCTCTTATGCGGGTCTTCTGAGCGGCTTGCTGGTTGCGATCCTATTGGATTACCTGCTTATCGTGGTGAACTTCCAATCCTGGCTTGATCCTTTCATCATGATTTCCGCATTACCGGCAGCACTTGCGGGAGTCGCGTGGTTTTTGTTTGTGACACATACAACCCTAAGCGTGCCAGCGCTCATGGGAACGATCATGTGCATGGGTGTCGCCACCGCAAACAGCATTCTGGTAGTGAGCTTCGCTACCGAGCAAATGGCGGAAGGCAAGGATCCCGTGGCAGCAGCCTTGCAGGCGGGCTTCACGCGCTTTCGTCCGGTGCTGATGACCGCCCTGGCCATGATGATCGGGATGGTTCCGATGGCTCTCGGAATGGGTGACGGCGGCGAGCAAAATGCTCCGCTCGGACGAGCCGTGATTGGAGGTCTGATTTTCGCAACAGTTTCCACCCTGTTCTTCGTGCCGACTTTCTTCAGCGTCCTGCATGGGTGGAGGCAGAAGCGCGGGATGAAGGAAAGAGTGACAACTGTCTAGGCGCGATGGTGAGTGATCATGAATGACATAGAAATCAAAGAGACGATTGACCGGCCTGAGATGGTCCCATTGAACCATGTGGAAGCAAGCGGGCGATCGACTAAGAACTGGGTTACAGCGCTGCTGATCGCGCTCATTGTCGCGGCGATCCTGATTTTCGGGATTCGATCGCGCGTGAAGGCCGAAAGCAATTTGCGCACAGTGACCGCGCAGATGGCTGTCCCGTCGGTTTCGGTGGTCAAGCCGAAGCAAACTGCGTCCGCCCAGGAAATCATCCTGCCGGGAAACGTTCAACCATTTATCTCATCACCGATTTACGCCCGGACGGATGGATATCTGAAGAAGTGGTACTTCGATATTGGGGCACACGTCAAGGCTGGACAATTGCTCGCCGTTATCCAAACTCCGGAAGTCGATCAACAGTTATCCCAGGCGCGCAGTAATCTCGCCACCGCCCAGGCGAATCTTGAGCTGGCGAAGATCACGAGAGATCGTTACCAGGGATTGTTGGGCAAACATGCAGTGGCGCAGCAGGACGTCGACAATGCAGTCGGGACCTACAACGCCAACAAGGCAATTGTCGACGCTGATATGGCCAACGTAGAGCACTATGCGGCGCTTGTGTCGTTTGAGAAGGTTTACGCTCCATTCGACGGCGTGATCACGGCCCGCAACACAGACATTGGCGACCTCATCAATTCTGGCAGCAGCACCGCGCCCCGGACCAATCTCTTTGATATCGCTCAGCCCGGCACCTTGCGCGTATATGTGAACGTGCCCGAGGAGTACTCGCGGGGCATCATACCTGGCCAGACCGCTTCCGACATCGTGCTAGCCGAATTTCCCGGCGAGAGATTTCAGGGAAAGTTAGTACGCACTGCCAGCGCCATCAATATGACAACGCGCACGCTGTTGGCGGAGATCGATGTCGATAATCCCAAGGGGATTCTGCTCACGGGATCTTATGCAGAGGTGCACCTGAAGGTTCCCGGTCAGGGCTCCACCTTTCTGATTCCGGTGAACACGCTTATTTTCCGATCGCAACACTTACAGGTCGGTGTTGTCAGAGATGGAAAGGTCGTGCTTGCGGAAGTCACTCCGGGACATGATTTCGGAGCTGAAATAGAGATCGTCGCCGGTCTGAAGGCGGATGATCAGGTAGTTCTGAATCCGCCCGATTCCCTCGTTACCGGACAGCAGGTTCAGATCGTGGACGCCACACTGCCTGGGGATACAAAATGATGCCTCCGCAAATGAGAATCCTCGACGCGGAGTCCTGGCGGCCAATCTCGACCGCGTTTCTCCTTCTCGCGACGGTTCTTCAGCTTGCCGGCTGTGCCGTGGGACCTAAATACAAAACTCCTGCGACCCCGGCCCCACCCGCATACCAGGAGATGGGAAACTGGAAGACTGCCCAACCCAATGACCACAACCTGGGCGGAAATTGGTGGGAACTGTTTCAGGATTCCCAGTTGAACTCTTTGGAGCAGCAGATCAACGTTTCCAACCAGAACCTGAAAGCGGCGACAGCTCAATATCAGCAAGCCCGGGCTGCCTTGCGCTACCAACGCGCCGATTACTATCCCACAATCACGGCGAATCCTTCGGCGACCCGCAGCCGGTATTCCAATAACCGTCCGCCGCAAACCTCAATATTCAATGGCATTACTTTTAATGACTTCACCTTGCCGCTTGATTTGTCCTACCAGACCAACGCGTGGGGACGCGTCAGTCGTAATGTGGAGTCTTACCGCGCGCAAGCGCAAGCCAGCGCCGCGGATCTGGCTGTAGTGAACTTGAGCCTGCATGCCAGCCTCGCTATCGATTACTTTTCAGCACGCACGTTGGATGCTGAAGAAAAATTGTTGAAAGACACGGTTGCGCAGTACGAACAAGCGCTGCAACTGAATTTGGACCGATACAACGGAGGCCTTGCTTCCGAAGTGGAAGTGGAGCAAGCCAGGACGATCCTCGAAACCACCAGAGCGCAGATGATTGATGTCGGAGTCGCCCGGGCCCAGTACGAGCACGCGGTTGCGATACTGATCGGCAGGCCTCCAGCCGGTTTCAGTCTTCCAGCATTGCCGCTCGCAACGCCCCCGCCACCGATCCCCGTTGGCGTACCTTCGGAGTTGCTGGAAAGGCGTCCGGATATTGCGGGGGCAGAACGGCGGGTGGCCTCCGCCAATGCCCAGGTCGGGCTGGCCAAAACAGCTTATTACCCTCTCGTCAATATTGTGGGTGAAGGCGGCTTCAACAGCGGCACGATCACGACATTGCTTCAAGGACCAAGCGCGATATGGTCGATTGGTCTTTCCGCCTCGATGACGATTTTCGATGTGGGCCGGCGACGTGCTCTGTCCGAGGAAGCAAAAGCAGGCTATGACTCTTCGGTCGCATACTACCGTGAAACCGTTCTGACCGCGTTCCAGCAGGTTGAGGACAATCTCGCTGCTTTGCGAATCCTCGAGCAAGAGGCGGGCACTCAAGCTACTGCTGTACAAGCGGCGCAACGCTCGCTTTCGCTATCCACTACTCGATACGAAGGTGGAGTCACCAGCTATCTGGAAGTGATTACCGCGCAAAACGCCGCTTTGTCGGATGAAGTCACCGCAGTGAATATCCTTGGACGACGAATGGCGAGCGCGGTGTTGTTGATTGAGGCTCTTGGTGGCGGGTGGGACCGCTCAACGCTGCCGGATCGACCCGAATGCTGCGGCAAATTGATGAGCAGCAATTCCAATCCATAACTGGGAACCGTGGACACCACAAATCCCAGCTCGCCTTCAACTCGTAGGTATCAGGTGGTCCACTACGATTGCGAATCGCAGAGATCGCCGAAAGCGGGCCCTCGCGCCCATGGGAAGCAATTAGGTTTACTGCAGGGAGTCCGGGTGCACCTGCACTGGCCGCATCCCATCCTGGCTTCTCTCCAGGCCAGGACGGAAAATCCCTAGCTTGTGCATTTTGTGTATGAGCGTGGTGCGTTTCAGACCCAGCTTTGTGGCCGCTCCCTTGGGCCCACCAATCACCCAACCCACCCGCTCAAGTGTTTGTAAGATGACGGCTCTCTCGGAATCCCTCAGAGTAGTTACGGGGCGAGGGACTATGACATCTTGTGTTTCATTCGATGGCAAAGGATTCGGCAAAACGCCATCGTTTGAAAGAATCACCGCTCGTTCGATCAGGTTTTGCAGTTCACGAATATTGCCGGGCCAATGGTACGAGCCGAGCGCGGACATGGTCGTCGTAGGAATGTGCTCGATTTGCTTACCCATCCGCCGCCCAAACATCTCTACGAAATGCGTCACAAGACTTGGAATGTCCTCGCGACGTGCGCGCAGCGGCGGCAGGAGAACAGGAAACACATTCAGACGATAATAAAGATCGCTACGGAATTCGCCCCGTTTCACCATCTCCGTCAGATCACGGTGGGTAGCGGCCACCAGCCGAACGTCCACTTTGTGGGTGCGGGCGCTACCCAGTCGCTCGAACTCCTGCTCCTGCAATACACGCAGAAGCTTGGGTTGCAATGACAACGGAATATCCCCAACCTCGTCAAGGAATAGGGTTCCCTTGTCGGCGAGCTCAAAACGGCCGGTCTTCTGCGCTATGGCTCCGGTGAAGGCGCCTTTCTCGTGACCAAAAAGCTCGCTCTCCAGAAGATCCAGTGGAATGGCCGCGCAATTCAGTCTTACAAACGGTTGTCCACACCTCGGGCTGAGATTGTGAAGCGCGTGCGCAATCAGTTCTTTGCCCGTGCCTGTTTCTCCCTGGATGAGAACCGTGGAACCTGTCGAAGCCACGCGTTCGACTTGCTCGAGAACCTGTTCCAGAGCAGGACTGCTACCGATGATTTGCTCAAATCTACGTTCTTTCCAATCCTGGTTGCCACATCCGAATCCGAATTGTTGCGAAGTTCCCACGAGGACCTCCTGGGCACGCATGAACGCTGGTTTATGGGTTCAACTCTCAAGAGCTGCTTGAACAATCTGCAGCAGCGCTTCATCGTCGAAAGGCTTTGACAGGAACTCCGATGCGCCTGCTCGCAAAGCCTGCATTCGCATTCGTGCGTCGCCGTGCGCTGTAATGAAGATGGTCGGAATTCTGCACCGCTCGGCGTTCAGCTGGGCCTGTAATTCCAGACCAGACATGCCTGGCATGCGGATGTCCGCGATCAGACATGCTGTCTCGTTTTGCGCACCGGACTTCAAAAATTCCTCTGCCGACGAGAATTCTTGCGCCGGCATTCCCGCAGACTTCAGCAGCCCCCTTAATGCACTACGCATTAAGTCGTCATCATCGACGATCGCCACTAGTTTCGTTTTTCCCTGTGTAACCATACTGAAAAGGTACCGCCCCCTAAACGAGGGCGCAATTATGCCTTAGTATGAGTAAGTTAATACCGCCCTGAGGGATTGCTTACGTGAAGCGATTTGGTCGGATGGCGCCGTTTTCGGCTACTTTTGGCCCGATGGAGTCTCGAGCTTGGCCGCCATTCTGACCAGTTCCGCCAGTGATTCAGCCTGCATTTTGCGCATCACGTGCCCGCGATGGATCTTCACCGTGATCTCGCTGGTTCCGAGCTCAGAAGCGATTTGCTTATTCAGCCTGCCTGAAACGACTAAGGCCATGACTTCGCGCTCGCGGGCGGTAAGAGATTCGTACCGGCTTCGCAGTTGGCGAACCGCACTCTCCTGTTGGCGTACCAGGCGGTCGCGTTCCAGGGCTTGGTGGATCGCATCCAGCAGGTCCTGGTCCCGAAATGGCTTGGTTAAGAACTCGACGGCGCCGGACTTCATGGCCTTCACTGTCATTGGAATGTCGCCATGCCCGGTAATGAAAATAATCGGAATCCGGACGCCCGCCTCTGCCAATTCGCGTTGAAAGTCCAGGCCGCTGACTCCGGGGAGTCTCACGTCCAGAACCAGGCAACTTGGGCCGTCCACCCGCTTGCTTCGCAAAAATTCTTGTGGTGTCCCGAAAGTCTCGGAACGAAGGCCCACTGATTTCAGCATGCCCTGAATGGCCGCACGCACTAAGTCATCATCGTCGACGACGAAAACCGTGGGCGCACTGGGCGGCGTCATGAATGCACTTCGGTCTTGAACGGGAGCGTAATGTAGAAGGTCGCTCCGCGTGAAGAGTTGTTAGCAGCCCAGAGACGGCCGCCGTGCGATTCGGCAATGGAGCGGCTGATGCGAAGTCCCATGCCCGTTCCATGAAGCTTGGTCGTAAAGAAAGCATTGAAGATTTGGTCCGCGTGCTGGGGCGGCAGCCCCACGCCCGTATCGGCCACAGACACCGTCAGTTCGTTATTCTCCGCGCGTTGCGACTTGATATCTAGCCGGCGCGCCCCGTTCACCTCCTTCATCGCATCGATGCCATTGATCATCAGGTTCATGAGTACCTGCTGCAATTGCACGCGATCTCCCATGATTTGAGGAATATCTTCGGCGAGCTCGGTTCGGACGGAAATGGAGTTTCGCCCGATCTCGCTGCGCATCAGGGCAACCATTTCTCGAATGATCTCGTTTATATCAACCAACTCCCGTTGCGCAGCGCCCTTCTTGAACAGCAGGCGGACTCGACTGATGATCTCAGCTGCCCGCGTTGCGTCCTTCACAACCCTCGCTGCGGCCTCGCGTGCTTCTTCGACATCGGGTTGTTCGCGGTTCAACCAGCGCAGGCAGGTGTTGGCATCAGTGACGGCGGCAGCGATCGGCTGATTGACCTCGTGCGCAAGAGACGCGGTCAGCTCTCCCATCGTGGTCACCCGGCTGACACGCGCCAGGTCCGCCTCGGCCTGACGCAGAGCCATTTCGGCGCGATTGCGGGATTGCTCAACGCGACGTTTCATCTCGATCAGTCCGGTAACGACTAATGTTGCTCCCAGGAACACCACAAAGCGCAGGAAGACAGCCGGTTCGACAGCTGGCGGCAGTGTTCTCCGCAGGAAGATGAAGCCGAACGCTAAGGCGGAGAGACCCACAGATAACAGGCCCGGGCCCAAGCCTCCGAACAGGCTACTCACCGTGACCGCGAGAAGAAAACACGATGCTGGCGCATCGATGGGCCACGCCACCGCCAGCGCCACGCCACAGCAAATCGTCGCCAGAATGTAACGTTGCAGTTTGGAGAGCACTTCTTTCACGCCGGGTTGCTGGGCGGCTGATGGCTAACCTGTTCGGCCATCACGGAGCTTCAGAAACCTCCGCATGATTGTGCCACAATTTCGGGTTGGCTCGACACCAGGGCTCGTTCACGCAGAGCGCGGGAGGCGAATCTCCCGCGCTCAATTACTTCAGCACCGAAAGCGAAGAACATCTACGGCGTTTGTGGCTGTGCTTGAACTCGCAGTTCCGGGTTCAAATGCAACGTCTTGCCAGCAGCGACGTACACCTTCTTATCGAACTGTGTGCGTCCCGGCGCGCGTACTTCAATGTCATAGCTGCCAGGTTTGAGATTCATGGTTTTCAGTTTTCCGACCGTGCCGGCGTAAGCGCCGTCGATGTATACCTCTGCGTCTTTCACCCTCGTATCGAACTTCACCGCACCAGTCGCAGGTCCGTAACCGTAATAGCCGTATCCGTATGGATAAGGTCCCCAATACGAGCCGTACCATCCCCACCCATACCCGGGTGCGACGATGACGCGAGCGGGACGTGCATAAGCCGCAAGAGGCGCCATGAGGGTCGCGCTCACTATGCCCAACATTATTAGTTTCTTCATAGAACCACTCCTGCACTCTTAGATGCGCGGTTGCGCATTTTTATCGTAAAGAAGAGTAAAGTGACCAACCGCTTCTAGGCGGATGGCTAGAGACTCGCCCATGCTCAACTGTGATCTGATGCTGAACAACGGCAGGTTCGATCTGCCCAAAGGGGTTCTATGGTTTCGTCGTTGGCGGGCAATACAATTTGCCTGGTGCCTCGCCTGGCATTCGCCGCTCCATGAGCGAGCGAATGCCAGATCGCGCACTTAGTTGCCCATCTGACTTGGCTCGGAACTAGCCGTTGGCTGTTGGCCAACCACTACGGTCTGCTGCCTGTCTTGAGCCAGTTCTTTTTCCTGGCGGCTCGAATATTCGAACTCATGCCCAGTCAGGCTTCCCGGATAAAACCATTTCAGGAGGGCCTCCGGATTCCCACTGCTCCCCTCCGCAAAGGTGATTGCAGTATCGCCCGTGGGCTCGCGGCGCTCTGTTGGCGTGGTCTGGAAGATTCCGTACAGATGAGTCTGATCCGAATTAAAGATCTCCACGAGATTCCGGTCAGAGTCGCTGCTGGCCAGCTTGAAAACATAGGTCCCTGCGGGCAAAACTCGTCCTGGGATCTGAATTGGCTGGCTAAAGGTGAGAATGGTTGTCTGGTCCAGTTCATCAGCATGAGCAGTGAGTTCGAAAAATGCTGCAAACGCGATGATCAGGCCAATGATGATGTATGTTTTCTGTATTTTCATTTTCGTCTCCTTAAAACGAATTTGGTATTTGCACTTCGGATTAGATAAAGAACTTCACTACTGCTTTCCCGGCCTTTCCAGCGTCTTTCGCCGAGACCGCCCCGACTTTATATGAGTCCTTACCTACAACTTTGGCGGAGTGTGTGACAACATGTTCAGCGGCGAATGACGGTGCCGCCATGCAGAGAGAAAGAGCGAGTAGAACAACAGCCTTCTTCATATGTGCTCCTTAGTTGGCCTGGTGGCGTATTTCGGTCAGTTGAACTATGAACCTTAAGTTGACTCTCATCTCGCCACTCGTCAGGCATCGTGCCTTTGTTTCACACTTTGGGTAAGGCACGGGTGGTTCCAAACCCAAGGTGTACAGCGCTTTTCCGCAAAGTGCTTATTCTGAGGAATTTGACTCGTTGGGCGACGCCTGTGCAGGCTCTGCATCGGAGGTGTCGGAAGTGTCGGTGGACGCTCCGTCGTGTTCCGACAGTCCGTTCGGGTGAATACCTAGTTTGTTCATCCTGGTAATGAGGGTGGTTCGCTTGAGGCCGAGGCGAAAAGCAGCGCCATTTCGTCCTCCCACACGGCCGCCGGCTTCTTTGAGAGCCTGGAGGATTTGCTCGCGATCGACGTCTGCCAGGATGCTCCGGACAGGCTGGCGTCTGGTGGGTCTGCTGCTGTCCTCCTCTCCCGATGTCGTCGGTGTCACGTTAGCTTGTATCTCCGGCAGCGGCACTACTAACGCTGGGCCACGAGACAATATGACGGCCCGCTCGATTACGTTCTGCAATTCCCGAATGTTTCCCGGCCAGTGATACTGGCACAGAGCATCCATCGTCTCTGATGAGATGGTCTCAACTGTCTTATTCATGCGCCGGGAAAACTCGTTCGCGAAGTGCCGCACCAGTAGGGGAATATCTTCAGAGCGCTCGCGCAAGGCAGGAACCTTAACCGGAAATACGTTCAGGCGAAAAAAGAGGTCCGACCGAAACGTTTGTGCTTCAACCATGGCGCTCAAATCCCTGTTCGTCGCCACGATCAGGCGCACATTGGTTGAAAGGGTTCGTGTGCTCCCCAGGCGCTCGAATTCACGCTCTTGCAGGACGCGCAGGAGTTTCGGCTGAAGCTCGAGTGAAATGTCGCCAACCTCATCCAAGAACAGAGTACCGTTGTTCGCGAGTTCCAACCGGCCTGTTCGCTGAACGACGGCGCCCGTAAAAGCACCCTTCTCGTGGCCAAAGAGCTCGCTTTCGAGCAGTCCGGTTGGAATCGCGGCGCAGTTCAACTTCACGAATGTCCCGGAACGACGTGGACTGAGATTGTGGATGGCCCGGGCAATTAGTTCTTTCCCGGTGCCCGTCTCGCCGTTAATCAGCACGGTCGAGCCCGTGGGTGCCACCGTCTCGACCAGCTTGAGGACGCGATGCAGTTGAGTGCTGTTGCCGACAATCTCCTCGAAATGTGCGTCTTCACGAATCTCGTCCTCGAGATAAAGTTTCTCTTGGGCGAGCTTGTCTGTGAGTTCTGATACCTGGCGATAGGAAAGTGCGTTATCGACGGCGATGGCGATCTGGTTGGCGACTTGCGCCAGGAAGTCGACATCCTCCTTCCTGCAAACATCCTCGCCACGTTTACCGAGCATCATGATGCCAAGCGGTCGATTTCGACTCAGGAGTGGAAGGACGCAGGCGGTTTCGAACCCCCATGACGGGACAGAGCCATTTCCCGGCTGCGACCCAATCAAATCTTTGATCGCGCCGTACGAAGATTTGCCAGTGCTGAAAATGTCAGAAAGGGCTGCGTCCTGGCTTGCCAAGATTTCTTGCTCGATGAGACTGCCATCGCCCGAGTGCAGAAGAGCATGGATTCGCAGTCGCCCGCTCTCACGGTCAGGCAAACCGATGCCCGCAAAATCGGATTGCCTGATTTGCCGGATACTCGCGGTTACCGCCCTTAGGAGGTCATTGATCTCGAGGTTCGAAACGGCATTCGTGGTGAGGTCAAGCAGGAGCTGTAGCCGATCTTTTTGGGCGTGCAACTCGGCCTGAGTGTTTTCCAATTCATGGTTCACCATCGTAAGTTCTGCTGTGCGCTGCACAACCCGAATCTCCAGGTCGTCGCGTGCTCGGGCGAGCAAGCGTTCTGCGCGGCGACGTGACAAACTGAACCAGCCGACGAAAAGGCCGAACATTCCGTAAACAAACAGCCAGGATTCCGAGTACGCGTGGCCGACTGCAGCCGGAGTGGAGAAATAGCTCCTTGCGGAGTACGAGAGCAAAAGGGCGAGTAGGCCCGGTCCCGTTCCGCCATACCAGAAAATGATGGCGATCGCGGCGAAGGAGAATGAGATAAACGGATGCGGTAAATGGTAATGGCGCAGAACGAGAGCGATTGCAAGAGCCACACCGATTGAAATAGCAGAGGCTCCATAACGCAGCACAGCGCCGGATACCCGCGGTGAAGCGAAGATCGGAATCGCAGAATTCCGCATAATCTAAATGGCCGTACTTCCGGCGGAGAGGAGAACAATCGCGTATCTGAACCGGAATTCGATCATGATATGAACCTGCCGGAACTGACTGACCTTTGTACTAAGCACAACACTCAAACCCAGGCTGCATGATCACTGTGTGACACGTTTCTAGTTGGTACTTTCCTCAGCACTTGAGATTCCAACGACAATCTATCGGTTAAGAAAACCTGACGTTGGCATAACTCGCTTGGATGCCAATCGCAGAAGCGCAATCACTCGTCAAAACGGCCTTTCTGGATCTCACCAATGGGGAAGGCGTCGAAATGCGGACGCGCAGCTATCGGCCCGCTGACACCCGCAGCAGTTCATTCCTTGTCCGGAGGATCACAAATGGTTGAAAGGTTTGTATTACTGTCAGTACCCGCCTTTGGAGAGCTGCATGCAATAAATCAAGGTGACGTAGTCGCCGAACGCTCACTGCATCCGGAGTGGCTTCCCTCTAAGTCACCCGGGCCAGTGCAGAAAAGGCGCTACGTCAAGAGTCATAGCGGCTTGGTGATCGGAGAAGATGCCCGAAGGTGGAAAGTATCTACACGCAATGACGAATCAAACGAAGAGAAAATGTGCGCACATCGCATGCTTTTGTGATGTACCCAACGGGCAGGAGTACTGCGGAGATGCGTGTCGTGAAGCGGGGAGGGAAAACGTGGACATCGCATGTCAGTGCGACCATTGGGCATGTTCGTTGAATGAGGAGTTTCTTTTTCATAGCGCAGAAGCCTAGCCACACGCGCCGGACCGATCCGGAAGCTTTTGCAAGCCGTATAGGAGTGGAGGCGCTGGTCGATTTGGCGTCGCAGATGGAGAATTCATTATGGAATTCATAAAACGGAGTTTGTCACTCGTTCTTGCATGTTGTCTTGTGGTCACCAGCGCGCAGGCGGACTTTGCCGATCAGACGGATCAGGCCGCCTCGCAAACGCCGATCCAGCCCTCGCGCCAGACGACGGAACAGCTGCAGCAACTGGTGGCTCCAATTGCTCTATATCCAGATGCTTTAGTCGCTCAAATTCTTGCCGCCTCCACCTATCCCGACCAGGTTGTCGTGGCGGATCGTTGGTTGCAACAGAATCCCAATCTCAAGGGAGAAGAGTTGGCCCAGGCAGTCGATAAACAACCTTGGGACCCTAGCGTCAAAGCGCTCACGGAGTTTCCATCGGTGCTCGCCAACATGGATAAGAATTTGTCCTGGACGTCGTCACTGGGCGATGCCTATGTCAATCAGCAGGACGACGTAATGAATGCGGTCCAGGTCATGCGTAAGCGTGCGCAAGAGTCAGGCAATTTACAGAGCACGTCACAAGAGAAGGTGTCCAACCACGGATCGACGATCGTGATCGAACCTGCCGACCCCGAGGTGGTCTACGTGCCGCAATACGATCCTTGGCTTGTCTATGGCGCGCCTGTTGCGGTCTGGCCAAGCTGGTACTGGTATCCCGGTCTGTACTTTACGGGTCCCGGAATTGGATTTGGCCTCTGCTTCGGCATTGGCTTTTTTGGTGGTTTTGGCTGGGGTTGGCACCATTGGGGATCCGATTGGCACCATCACGGCATCCTTTTCGACCACCACGGCTACGTGTCCCACAGCAGAATTTTCATTAATCGTGATCACTTCAACGCTGGCAGAGGCGGGTTCGATCATGGCTTTCATGGGGGAGGCTTTCACGGTGGGGCGCCAGAGCATGGATTCGCGGCGCCCCACGGCCAGACTGGCATCCACTCTGGGGCTTTCGGTGGTTTCAATCATGGAGGCGTCACGAGAGGGTTTTCGGCTCGCGGGCAATCGAGCTTCGGGGGCGGCTTTCATGGCGGAGGCGGTTTCCATGGCGGCGGAGGTTTTCATGGCGGCGGAGGTCACCGGTAAATTTAGCCGGTGCTAACAACAGACAAGTTACAAGAACGAGGGAGAACTCATGCGCACGGAGAATTTAAGAGTTCGGACATTTAGATCGAGATTTGCTGGCATGGTCGCGATGGCTGTATTTCCCATGTTGTTGGCTGGCTGGGCTCGACCTGCTTTCGCTCAGACAACGGCAACCCGGATGTTTTCATCCGCGGGAGAAGCTTGTAACGCCCTGTTTCAGGCTGCTCAAAAAAGCGATGAACGTGAACTCGAGGCGATCCTCGGAACAGAAAAACAACTCATTTCATCAGGAGATGAAGTCGAGGACAAGCTCGAACGGGAACAATTTAGCCAGAAATATCGGGAGATGCACCGTCTGGTTCGAGAAGCCGACGGGAACACGGTCCTATACATAGGCGCGGAGAACTGGCCTTTTCCTATTCCGCTGGTCTCCACGAATGGCGCATGGCACTTCGATTCCGATGCCGGCAAGAGTGAAATCCTGTTCCGGACCATCGGAGAAAATGAGGCGACAGCAATTCTGGTGTGCAACGAGTTTGCATCGGCAAGGAAACAACACAGCGCAAGTGAATCAGCCGATGACCCGATTGCCGGATATGCACAAAGCCTTATTTCTCTGACCAACTCGAGCGCCAGCAAAACCACCGATGGAGTCCCAGAAAAGACCTCACATCTTTTCCACGGATACAACTTTCAAGCCGGGAAAGACACTGCGCGCGTAGCGCTGATAGCGTATCCCGCGAAGTACCGGTCCTCAGGGGTCATGACATTCCTGGTCACCAAGAGTGGCGTCGTGTACGAAAAAGACCTCGGGCCTGACACGAATACAGTCGCTCCAAAAATTAGGGGAGATTTGCTCGATTCGAGTTGGCATGGGGCGGAGTGATCGCGATTATGACGCGAACGGTTGCCTTCGTTGCTGCCCAGATAGTTCTCGGAGCACTGTGCTTTGCCCAGACTGTTGAAGCGCCCGAGCCTCCTCAGGTGCAAGCGAAGAATCACGTCGTATCCCTGACGTTGCACGCAGTAAATGAGAATGGCCGGGATGCCTTCGCATTCGACAACGGAACGGTGGCTCCTGTAATCCGCGCCTCTCCTGGCGACGTTCTCAGAATTACCTATATCAACGATCTGCCACCGCGGTCTTTAGAAACCTGCGCAGTGAATCCGTGCATGGATATGACGAACCTGCACTTTCATGGGCTGACGGTCTCGCCGAATGCGCCGCAGGACGACGTGCTCGGAATGATGGCCATGCCTGGCCAGGTTTTACATTACTCGGTCGACATACCCCGCGATCACACGCCGGGCCTCTTCTGGTACCACACCCATCCCCATGGCGAGAGTCACCGCCAAGTATTGGACGGAATGTCAGGTGCAATCATTGTCGAGGGGATGGAACGTTATGTCCCAGAAGTACGACGACTCCGCGAGCGCGTAATGGTGGTGCGCGGTCGCTCGATTGTGCATGATCCGAATGCGGCCGACCTCACGAACCACGTTGAAATTCCATCCAAGGGATGTGGGGGAGAAGCTGAGAAAGTTGAAGAGATTTTTACCGTAAATGGCGCGGTTCGCCCCAGCATCGAGATTGCTCCGAATGAGCGGCAGTTCTGGCGCATCGTGAACGCCTCGGCGGATCGCTATCTGGATCTGCAGGTCGATGGAGAGACATTCGAAATCGTTGCCCTGGATGGGATGCCAGTTGCATACCACGAACCCGAGAGTCCGAAACGCACCACGAGTCATCTGCTCGTGGCACCGGCGGGACGTCTCGAAGCGATCGTCACGGGTCCTCCGGCGGGGACGCATGCTGCTTTGCGTACTCTTTGCGTCGATACCGGCCCGGTTGGGGACCCCAATCCGGAGATGGTGCTGGCAGACCTGGTGCCACCCGCGCCAGGTCGAACAAACTCCGACGCAAAGCGCGAGCAGGCCCATGCTATCGACCACCGTCCACCGGTTTACAAACCAATCGACCTTAGGCCGTTGGAGAAGACTACACCGGACTTTACCGTCAACTTTACTGAGGACAAGAACGGGTTCTACATCAACGGCCAGAGGTTTACGCCGGACGCGGCTCCGATGACGAGCGCTCGAGTCGGTACCTATCAGCATTGGCGTATTGTCAACGAAACTGCCGAACTACATCCTTTTCACATACACCAGGTTCACTTCCTGGCTTATGCGGAGAACGGCGGTCCTCTCGCGCATCCTGTCTGGCTAGACACTGTGAATGTTCCCGTTGGCGGCTCCGTGGATGTGATCCTGGACTTTACCGACCCCATCATCCGGGGCATGTCGCTCTTTCATTGTCATCTGTTGAACCACGAAGATAAGGGCATGATGGCGAAGATCCTGTTCAAGTGATGCAGAGGGATTTTTGTACTTTAGTACTAGAGGTGCTGCAGAGCACGCCTACGGGGAAAATGTGCAACGAATCAATTCTGGAGACTATCAATAATCAATGGAGGCTATTGTGAATAAGAAGGAAGTTACCGCAAAATTATCTGGGGATGTTTCCTTGGGCAAGCAGCTTTCAGTTCATCGCCTTGGTTTCGGCGCGATGCGGCTTACAGGCGAAGGCATTTGGGGTCCTCCCAAGGATCGGAATGCCGCGCTCGCGGTGTTACGCCGCGCAGTCGAACTGGAAGTCAACTTCATCGATACGGCCGATTCCTACGGCCCTTATGTGAGTGAAGAGTTGATTGCCGAGGCTTTGCATCCCTATCCAAAGGGACTCGTCATTGCGACCAAAGGGGGCTGGCAACGTCCTGGGCCGAATCAATGGACCCACGACGCGACTCCTGCCCACTTGCGTGAAGCGGTGGAAGGGAGCCTCAAGCGACTGAGACTGGATCGCATCGACGTTTATCAGCTGCATACCCCGGATCCCGTCGTGCCGTTTGACGCCTCAGTAGAAACACTTGCTCAGCTCCGCGAGGAAGGGAAGATTCGGCTGATCGGATTGTCGAACGTTACCCAGGAGCACATCGAGCGCGCTCGTAAAATTGCCCCCATCGTCTCGGTCCAGAACCGCTACAGTTTTGCGGATCGTGAATGGGACTATGTGGTGGACTACTGTGAGAGCAATGGAATCGCTTTCATACCCTGGTTTCCTCTGGGAGCAGGCAAGGTCGCTGGCGAGGTCCTGAACCAAATCGCAAAAGCACATGGTGCGACCCCGAAGCAGGTGGCGTTAGCGTGGCTCCTGCGGCGGTCTCCTAACATGCTGCCCATCCCGGGGACCAGTTCGGTCGAGCATCTCGAGGAGAACGTTGCTGCGGCTTCGGTGCGCCTCACGGATGAAGAGTACGACAGGCTGGCTGGAGTTCCAGAGTTGGCCGCAACGCGATAAGGTACGGGAGTCCGGCGGAGCTGCGACTGAAACCCACACGGGTAAAACAGGATCAAGCCCCGCCGACTCCAATTGTGTTCGGGTCACCCCAATGCTACTCCGGGACCGCTCTCTTCCTATCCCAACCACTGTGGATTCTGGTATGTGCCATCGAAGTGGTGGCTGGTTTTGTATTTCTCAAACTCGCCTGCTTCCTAGCGCGACCACTCTTGGGCCGCTAGGGATCGAATCACTGTCTTCGCTCTGGACGAGTTCGTAGCAGGTACCCTGCCAATCTTCCCGCCAATCCCAAGCAGAGAGGTAGTGAAATGGCTGGGCCGGTCCCGCGCCACGCTGTTGTCCCACTACACTGGAGAGTCGGTGTCGGACTGCGGACACTTCGTCGGCGGGCGGTCAAGCTGGTTGGACGACCGTCATGTCGAGTTGATTACCTCGACAGACGTCGGCAGCTCTGAGAACCTATCTCATCAATCGGTTTTGAAAGGGCGCGGCTTTAGCCGCGCCGTCCAGAGCTGCATAAAAGTTGGGGGCTTTAGCCCCTGAGGAGACCGAAGCTTACACCTTTGGTCCATTGTGAGATAGCTTCTGAATCCTTGCTGCGACTTGAAGCCCTCAGTGATGTCAGTGCTCTGAAGGGGAGTCACTCGGATTCCCCCCCAGGCCTTCCTTCCCAAAGGGTGCCGTGAGAACAACGCCGTCTCTGCCTTCCTACCACGACGCAGATCCAGCGGACCTGCTCAGCTTTGTGGGTCACTTTCCCCTACATTGACATCAACGCTTCTGAAATTGCGAAGTAGGCGTAATTCAATGAGGCCTTACATGAATCCTCATCGACATCCAGGATGCCGGCCATTTCCGTTATCGAATAACGTTCTAACACCCGCAAAAGGAATGCAAAGCGTGGGAACAGAGGAATGCTGAGAAGGGCCGATTGCAGCCGCTCTTTCGAAACAGAAGGAACTTGCAACTTGACGCTCGAGTGGTCGGCTAGCTTCGCCCTCCAGCGCTCGCCGCTGCCGTTCTCTGCGCTCAATTCTTTAGCATGGTGGCGTGCGCAGGACGTGACCACAATGCGTATCGTCCATTTGCACAGCCACTCCCCGAAGAACGTATGTGAGTCTGCCATATCATCCACAGCTGGCAAAAAAATTTCTCGCGCCTTCTTGTCGTCACCGGTCAGGACAAAAGCGACCCAATAGAGTTTCCCAGCACAGCTTGAGAACTCCTCCGGGGTGCGGAAAGCTTCCAGATCTTCTAAATCGTGTTCGTGGTTTAACATCGCGTCCATCGTTTTGCTTGTACCGCCACAGATTGCAACTGGCACCCTCTTGCGCCCTGAGTGCTATTACAATCTCCTGAGTAGTTTTATTTTTCCCACTGCTACCGTTTTCGTCATGTCGAGGATCTGTCCATAGGACTCGCGTGCACATGGAAACAAAACCTGATCAACAGATACCGCGCCCGCGCCTTGCAACATGAGAAAGAAAGCGATTGCCGCCGCGAGGAGATGAAATCCAAATCCTCCTCCGTTGTGCACAGCGGACCAGTTCATCAAGAACCCGTCGTTGGTGTCCACCATGAGAATAGCCATCATTGCGTTCACGGCAATGCCAGCGGCCACGACCCGAGTGAGAAATCCGACGATCAAACTCAGTCCCCCGAAGAATTCCGCCGCAACCGCGATAACGGTAATTTCTGTGGGAGCAGAAAAGGTTCCACTGCGAAGACTCATCGAGGCGGAAAAACCATAGCTTCCGAACCAACTCAGCATGTTCTGCACACTCTGTGCGAAAAACAAAAGTCCCAAAACCAGGCGAAGCATGGAGGTGGCGAAGCTCTGATGGGTCGCCATCAGTGTGCGAAACACTGAAGGGCGCTCTTTCGCAACACTGATCCTCCGCGGGCTGGACTGGTCCCCTGTCCACGACAGGATTAGATCGGCCAGTTCGAACGAATCCGGACACCGGCCGAGCGTCCAAAATCTGTTTGGAGACATCATTGTTTTAAGACCTACTTGGCTCTCTACGCCCGTGTGGTTGCGCTCACCCCAACGCTCGTGGCACGAACTGCACCAGTTCCGTCTGGTTACTACGCATTGGGCAGGTAATGCAATGTGGCCCTGCGTCACGACGAACTGGCCCTCCACAACCTACGCAGTTGCCGTTCGACCAACTCACCGAGTGCCTAAGTTTAAGACTGAGCACGCAAGGTTCCATATCCTTCGCGCCTGAAATATCCTGCAAGTCTCTCCATTTAGGCAGTCCGGTCACACCGCTGTGATAGCGATGAGCTTATTTTGCTGGGTCTCAGGTGTCGTCTGTTCGACACCTGTCTAGGGATGGACTCGACTTCCGTGAGGAGCATTCCGATTGTTCAGTGTAGTTCCGGTTATGGCAGCATGCACAACCCAGCGACAAACTCGCATACACGCTCCTGTACGGCAGTTCCACTCGAGAGATGATTTGGAATTCGGCTTGCTATGGATCAGTGCGTCCGAGGTGAGAATGGGAGTGCACTGTGAATGACTTGCCTGATGGTACGAATGTGCGGTACGCAATAATAGAGGAGACTCGCGCCGGCAGCGGTGGGCGCTTTGTGGTTGCTTATCGTAACGAATATTTGCTGCGTGATCTAATTGCGCCATCCTGCATTACAGCGTTCGGCTTCTCCTCTCGTGACGAGGCTGTAGCGCGCACCAAGCCCAACATCTTGACCAACAGAAATAATAAGGAAACCGAACACGGCGCCCGCCGGGAACAACAGCCACCGGAAAGGCGCGCCTCCTCGCAAACGATCCGCCGATTTCTCGGCGCGCTCTACGACGACGCTGTGGCAACAGCCATCGTCGCCTTTTCTTCGAGAAATCTCATCTCAGTCACGATCCGCAGACTTCTCACAGTTTAGTTTTCAAATTCTCACGACAAAGCGCTGAGCCGTATGTTTCTCTTCCTCCATAAACCCGAGTCACTGCTTGACGCGCCTCAGTAGATGAGCTTTAGCGAAAACTGAACTTGCCGCGAAGTTCCCGCGGTCTTGCTGATCATGCCAAACCCTGTACCCGCGATGATGTTCGCGGGTAGCCCCATGTTGACGATGTTGAACAGGTTAAATAACTCTGCGCGGAATTGCAGGTCCGCTCGCTCCAAACCGCTTTCCCGGTGGCCAATCGGAGTTGTCTTGATGAGCGCAAAATCGAAGCCATAATATGCCGGGCCCCGAAGAGTATTACGGCCGAGTGTTCCGAAGCGCCCGGAGTTCGGTCCAGTCCCGCCCGCGATCCCGATGGGAATCGAAAAGAAGTTTCCGTTGTTCGCGCCCCGCCCAAAATAGTCGTCGCGCGGTCGCGTGGAACTGCCGGCGCTCGAAAGGTCCGGTGTTCCGGCCTTGTCCGGCCGGTCCGCGCCAATCGTCCCCGCACCCGTTTGCTGGATTCCCGAATACACCGTAAACGGCGAACCACTAGTGATCGTCGAGATGCTCAGCAACTCCCAGCCCTTCGTCAACAGCTTGGTTCGATCCGACTGAAGTCCCCAATGCTCGAAATGCAAGCCCTGGGCCGCGCTCAACGTGAAGGCGTGCGTCACGTCAAAGCTTGACGGCCCCCTTTCCGCTTGCGTATCGAACGGGTCCTGCGGACTAAACAGCGTTACAGCGCCGGTGGACCCTGTTCCTCCCAGGATGCCGCTGACATCATCCAGAGATTTACCCCAGGTGTAGCCTGCCTGCAATGACGGACCGCCGTGCCCAACATTTCCCGACAAGGAGGTCTGCAAGGCGTTGTACGACGAGTGCGACGTCCCTGTCAGCACAGACTCGAATCCGAAACCCCCCGTCGCCGCTCCGCTGCCGTCGAAGTTTGTAAACCGCGCAAATTCCGAATCTGCTCCGGGATACGCGTTTGGATATGACATTCTCGGAAGTCGAAATGCCGATGTTCCAACATACCCAACATCCGCCGTGAGGCCGCCGAAAGCCCGTTCCAATCCTAGCGTCCAAGTTTGCAGGTAGCCATTGCCGAAGCGCCGGTCGATCCCGGACAGACTCAGCAGCGAGAGCTGATGACTCGGCGCCAGCGCCGCCAAATCCTGCTGGTATCGATTTACGTCCATCACCGTGTTCGCCGGCACTTTTTTCGGATCGCCGCTGGCCAACACGTTCACGCCCGCTGTGTTGTAGACCTGTGGCAACTCGTCCGGTGTGATTTGGAACCCGTAGGAAATCTCCCCGTTTTGCGCCGCGTTGACGCGCGGATAAACAACGTAAGGCGTTGAGCCTGTCAGAAGATTGTCCTGCCAGATATTAGGCGGAATCACTGTGATCGCCCCGCCCATGTGCACATGCACCGCGTGGGGCGCGTTCCAGTCCACCTGAATACGCGGGCCCCAACCGTTCCACTCGGTCTGATAAGTAGGCTGCGGATTGATCAAATATTCCTGCCCAACGCCAGCGGGTGGGAACGAATTCAGAAAGCTCGACGTTCGGTGCGCCCGCTCCGAAATCGGCGTGTAGAGCTCATATCGCAGCCCATAATTGAGCGTCCAGTGCGGATTGATTTTCCATGTGTCCTCGACGTAGGCGTTCACATCATTCCGGTTGATTGCCGCCGGCCCAATGTGCGCGCCATCCGATGCGTAGGGCGGCGCCACCCCGATCGTGTATGCGTACGGAAAGCCTAGCAACAGACTGCTCAAAGTGTCCGGCAGAGGCTGGCCAGGCTGAACGTCGTGCCGTCCACTCGCAGAAGGGATGAAAACGGGCGAATAAACCGTTCCGCCACCAAAATCGTATTCCCCGTTCGGGCTGGTGCCAAAGTATGTCGTGTCGCGATTGAGTCGTGCTTCTGTACCCCACTTCACCGCGTGCCGCGGGCTCGTCCAGGCAAAATTCAGTTGTGCCTGGAATAAATTCCCGAACGCTGATATCACCGAGCCCGCCGCGCTGTTGTACGCCTCATACAGACCATCGTTGAACTTGAGGGCCGGATCCGTGTGGTTCGGGGTCACAAACGAAGGCGTCGTCCGCGTAAAGCTCAACGATGCCGACCAGAGAAAGCGCGGTGACGCGGTGCGCGTGTAAGTGATGACCCCGTTCCGCTGCCGATCCACGTACTGCACGCCAAAGCTCGGATCGAGCAGCGTTTGATCCGGATTTGTTGTCGGTCCCGTCAGATTGTCGTAATTGAATCGACCAAACAATTGTCCTTTTGCGCCAACTTTCTGATCGATGCGGATAGAAAACTGATCCGTGTCCGTGTTCACGTTTGAAGGCGCAGCATAGGTTCGCGCACCATACGCGCCGGTTGGGTGGTTGGGGAGTGGATAGCGGGCCAGCACCGCAGCAATTGCCGGATTCACCGGTACCTGCAGCGTGTCCGTGCTGCCGTCCGGGTACTTCACGATGTCCTGACCCGCTCGCTCGGCTGCGGTTGGTACAGCCAAAACCTGGGTCGTTCCCAGCACCTGCCTGAATCCCTGATACTGCACAAAATAGAACGTGCGGTCTCGGCCGTCATACAGATGCGGCAACACGACCGGCCCGCCATTCGTAAATCCGAACTCATTTCTACGGAATGGAGGAATTCTGCCCGGCTCCGCAATCGATGGGTGATCGAAATAATTCCGCGCATCGAGAGCGGAGTTCCTTAAGAACTCGAAGAATGATCCGTGAAAACCGTTTTTTCCGGATCGTGTCACGATATTGGTAAAGCCCGCCGCACCGCGCCCGATGTCTGCCGGCATCCAGCCCGAGCTTGACTGTAATTCCTGAATCGCGTCCACGTCGAAATTCGTGAACGTGCTCCCGCCCATCTCGGGATCGCTCACATCCGCACCGTCCATCGCGAACACGGCCTCAACGCCGCGCTGTCCGTTGATGGCAAACTGCTGGGTGAAATTCGTCTGCCCGTTCACGTCGGTCATCGTGCCCGCTGCTAACAACAACAGCGTGCTGAAGTCGCGTCCATTCAACGGCAATTCATTTACCTTTTGGCTGGAGAGTTTCTCCTCGCTTGTTCCGCCGGCGGCGTTCGAAGTTGTGCTCGGATTCCCAGTCGAGACTCCCACAGAAGTTTGCGGATTGGCTGCAATCGACAGCACGTTTTGATCGGATACCGTCAGCACAACTGCTATGCCGGTAATATCCACTCCAGTTGACGCTGTCGGACCTCGCCCGGGCAGTTGCACGCTCACGCTATGTGGTCCGGGTCGAATGTCCGCAATCGCGAACCTTCCGTCGCTTCCCGTCACTGCTGTCATTTTCTCTTTAGCGGCCGCCGTGTATACCCTTACCTTCGCTCCGGCCACAGGTTCACCGGCAGCCGTGCGTACGAGACCGGTCCACTCTGGCGCAGACGGAGAACTCTGTTGTGCTTCAAGCGAGACCGCGACCATCAGTCCCAGCAGCAAACACCTCTCTACCAGTCGCAAGGCCTTATGAAAGGCTCGAGGTGTTGCGTGTTCCTTTGCGTAGTGGAATGGATACATGACAAATTGCCTCGAGTGAAGACGGAATGCATCGAGCGCCTGAACAAAAGAGAAGACTCCTGCTAGGGCGCGCATTGTCCGAAGATGCCAGGAACACGCGGAACGATCGAGCGCCCAACCGCTTCGGTTTACGTACTTGTGACTTCTATGCCTTGGAAGCGGTAGGGATTCAGGACATCTTCGTCTGATGCATCGGTGATCAAACGTGTCAGTCGGGAAGCGGGACCGACCAGATAAGGCAGAGATGTCCCCATTTTCCCAAGTGAAATCAGGCCAACCACTTCCGTTGAAGCCCCTATCATCGCTTGCTTCACGTACGCTTCTTCTCGATCGCCGACGGTTATTCCAACCTCCGGGTGCAAACTGCACATTCCGAGAAGACATAGATCAGCGCGGATGGATTCGACTCGACGAATGGTTTCGATGCCTGTCGTGACACGCGCCTCTTTAAGAAAATTTCCTCCGAGCATCAGCACGCTCAACTTCGGATGATCCGCCAATGCCAGCGCAAGCGGTGGGCTGTTGGTAACGATCGTCGCCGAACACTCTCTTGAAAGGTAGGCAGCAATTCTTAGATTAGTGGTACCTCCATCAATCAGCACCACCTGACCGTCGCGGATCATGTCAGCCGCGGCTCGAGCAATTCCGATCTTGCTCTCCATGTCGATTTGTTGGCGAGACACGAAAGGAACGGCCTCGGCACGGCGAGGCAGGGCGCCGCCGTGTACCCGTTGGATCTTTCCCAAACTCGCCAATTCGCGCAGATCTCGACGAATCGTGTCTTCAGAGACCTTGTATCGACTGCTAAGGTCCGCGGCGAGGACTCGGCCCTCACTGCCAAGCAGCTCCAGAATGTACTGGTGACGCTCTTCCTTTAGGGCGATTTGGCCTGCTTCCGGTTCTGCTTTCATTGTGCCCGAACTTTGCATGAATATAATTGGTCATGCACGTATGTACGTGTATTATCCGATTTATGCATGATACTGCCAAGCGCAGCGCCACACAAGGTCTTTCACAAAAGCGTTCGGTTCGGGCAGTCGTCTTCGATTACGGGAACGTTCTTTGTCTCGGCCAAACGCTGGAGGATATGAAAGGCATGGCGCTCGTGTGCGGCATTCCCCATGAGCGATTCTCGGAACTTTACTGGAAGTTACGGCCGCCCTACGACCGAGGTGAGATCGATGGACCTGCCTACTGGACAGCGGTTGTTGGCCAGCAAGAACTGGGTTTGAGCAGAGATCAGATAGCAACGCTCATCAAGCTCGATAGCGAAAGTATCACTCGACCAAATCAAGGCGCAGTGCAATGGGCAAAGCTGCTGCACCATGAAGGCTTCCCCTTAACCCTTCTATCAAACATGCCGCTCGAACTCAGTCGCCATGTGACCAAGTCCTTTCCGAGCCTCTCTGCCTTTGAATACCTGATTTATTCCTGCGACTACGGATCCATAAAGCCGGAGCTGGCGATCTATCGAACTTGTCTCGACCTACTCAAAGCAGAGCCGCAAGATATCTTGTACCTGGATGATCGCGCCGACAACGTAGAGGCGGCAGCTCGCTTAGGAATTAACTCTGTACTGTTTGACACGGTCGAAAAGACTGCATCAAGAATCGAAAGCCGATTCGACATCCCTGTTCCGAGGTATGGCCGCTGTCGCCAATCAAGTTCACAGTACGGCTCAACAAATCGGCGCCCGGATCGGGTGGAATCCGATTGATGCAGCAACGCAGCCTCCAACAGGTACGCGTGAGCGTGTCCTTAATCTTTCTGATCCACGGACTGATCATCGCAACCTGGGCTTCGAGGATTCCTGCCTTTCAGGCGCACCTCCATCTTTCTCCCGCCGTTTTGGGCAGGTCGTTGATGATGGCGGCAATCGGTTCCGTTCTCGCCATGCCTGCCGCTGGATGGCTCATTAACAAGTTCGGCAGTCTGAGCATCGTGATTGGGTCGACATTGGGGTTTGGCCTCGCACTGCCCTTGATTGCCGAATCCAATACGGTCCTAACACTGTCGGTCGCTCTTCTTTTCTATGGGGCGATGGCTGGTTCGATGGATGTAGCGATGAATACTCACGCCGTGATGCTCGAGAAGCGATACCAGCGTCACATCATGTCGTCATTCCACGCCCTCTTCAGCTTGGGTGGAATGGCAGGATCTGCGTTAGGGGGATTGGTTGCTTCACGTGCGATTCCGGCCGGGATTCACTTTTGGGTCAGCGGCATAGCACTTGCCGCAATGTCCATACTCGCATTCAGGTGGCTTCCGCTTCCCTCAGCACCTGAGGACGTCGAGAAAGTGGCATCCGGAGGCACGATTACGTGGTCTGCACCATTAGGCGCGCTCGCTCTACTTGCATTTTCGATTATGCTCGTTGAAGGTGCGATCGCCGATTGGAGCGCGATTTATCTTCGCAGTTCGGTTCTCACCGGGCCAGGATTGGCCGCTCTTGGATATGCTGTGTTCTCAGGCGCTATGGCTGGAGGTCGCCTGACCGGCGACTATCTCACTGGGAAGCTTGGACGCGGCCACCTCGTATGTTACGGGGCTCTTTTGGCCGCGGCAGGGCTTGCCTTCGCCTTGTTGTTCGGCAATGCCGGTTGGGCGTTGCTGGGATTTACGTGCGCTGGAGCAGGTCTGGCCACGATTATTCCCAATGCGTTTGCCGCTGCAGGGAACATTGAAGGCAGTGCACCCGGTCCCAGCCTCGCCGCAGTCACGACGGCTGGCTACCTTGGCTTCCTTGCCGGTCCGCCCCTGATCGGGTTTGTCGCGCAGCTTTCGACCATTCGCGCTGCGTTATGGATACTTGTGGTCTTGAGCGGGTTGAGCGCTTTCGCATCAACCTCAATGAAAAGAACTTCGCCTCTCAGAAGAATTCCCTGACATCCAGTCTTCCGCAAAGATGCCGAGGGGTTGGCCGTATGGCAGCGGCAACGATACGCTTGTCAATGTATCCCACGTCCGTGCTGCTGCGAAAAGAGCATCGAATTCGAGTGGCACTGGCCCGAACCGACGCAAGCTTGTTGAGCGGTACGGGCAGAAGGATCACCCAAGTTGACGGTATTCGCGAAGCGCAGCGGGCGTCCTATCTGGATCTGCCTATGAAGACCCATGTCCCGTGAAGCCCCGGCTATGAGGTACTTCTCACGACTCAGCCATGCGGTAAACGACAACCTCGGATTGGAGGGCACCTGAGGGTGGTCATGGCCCCCAGGCCGACTTCTGGACAACGTCGCCGGAGTCCGCCTGAAAACGTGAAAACATAACTTCCGGATTGCCCGTGATCCAGGAGTCTCTGCGATCGATTTACACAAGCTGACTTCCCGTTACCTATCTTCCGTAGCGCCCGACGCCCTCTTTTATGCACCGACCTTCTATCTCATTTTAGTGTGAACAGAATCTGCTGCACTGCAAATGCATTTCCATAGATCGTAAGAGCATAGGTGCCGGGTGCATAGTTTTCAAACTCTAACTCGCGGTAGTAGCTCTGGCGGCCGCTGGAGTACCGGAATGCGGGCGGCGGAAGCGTTAGCGTCTCGCGGGACACTGCGTGGCCTTGTGCATCCGCAATCATGACAATCGACAACCCAGCCTTGGCATCGCTCACATAGGTCCCCGGGTTCGGAATCGATAGCAATTGAAAGCGAACGCTAATTTCTGACCCGCGGTTGAACACACGAGGGTCCGTGGCTCGTAGCGGCGCTCCCATCTGAAGCGCGGCAGCACCTTGGGGATTGCTGGCGCCAAGGTCCACTGCGACGAAATCAGAGAAGCCCTTGGTCTTCCCTTTGGTGGTTGGGTCGACTCGCTGCGCGAGGAACTCGGTAAAGATGTTCTCCCATTGCGTTGAACCCGTCGGACGTCGCAAGAATCCGGGGTTGAAAATCGATTGCTGCGTGTCGTAACTAGTCTTCACGTTGATTGAAGCAGTGGACAGGGCCGGACAGCTAATGACATTTCCGTTTGCGTCCGTGCACGAAACTTGGTAGTCGACGCAGTTGCCCCCTGAGCCGGAGTAGACGATGCAACTCGCATTGACGAATGGGGATCCAGCCACGCCCTGCTTGAATCCCGCTTGCGTGGTTTGTGCCGCCGCGACCGTCATGTTCACGCCCGAGAAAGTTGCACCGGCTGGATATTGCACGGTAAAGCTGTTCGTTCCGAAGTTGAACGGATTCGGCGCGGTCGGACTTAGTGGTTGGGTTTGTGTCTGTGTAGTCGGGGGAGAGGACAAGAAAAGGGCCGCTCCCAGCCAGATTCCGGTCGAAGGAATGCTACCCGTAACGCTGTGGCTGGTGGTAGAGATCTGGTCGATGGCATTCAAGTCGAGGACGTAGAGCGACGATCCATCCGGTGAAACCACCACCCATCCCGGTGTCCCAGTCGGACCAACCGGAATTGTGGATACGAGAGTCTGGGTCGCCGTGTTGATGATCGAAATCGTGGAGTCGGTCTGATTATCCACGTACGCGGTGGATCCATCGGGTGAGAAGGCAACATTGATGGGTCCATTGCCCACGGGAATGGTCCCCACTATGCTGTTCGTCGCCGTGCTGATTACTGTCACCAGCGGCGCGCCCGAATTCATGACATACAGAAATGCCCCGTCGGGCGTGACGGAAAGACTGAACGGGTTTGCGAGTCCGTTGATGACCGTCGCCACTGAGTTGGTTGCTGTACTGATCACCGTCACCGATCCGCTCGCGCCCCGGTTCGTGACGTACACCCACTGCCCGTCCGGGGAGATCGCGACGTCGAACGGATTCTGAATGCCTGTGATGGTGGTGGCCACGGTCCTTGATACCGCATCGATCACCGAGACTGTGTTGTCCGCGCGATTTGCAACGTACACGAAAGCTCCATTAGGTGTAACAGCGATGCCCAACGCGTCATTGCCCACCGTGACGGACTGGGCCACGGTGTTGCTTGCAGTATCGATGACATTGACCTGGTTCCCGGTCGACACATACAGCTGGGTCTGGTCCGGTGAAGCCGCTAAAAAGCCGTTGTTCGAACCCGAAGGAATGGCAGCGAGTTGCAGGTTCACGGCGGAGTCGATCACGAGGAGGTTGTTCGCCGCTGGGTTCGTGGCGTAGAGGAAGGGGCCTTGGGCACTGACAAAGCCGTGCCGAATCCCGGCCCCGTCAACATATGCGCCAACCAGCTGTCCAGTATCGCTAACATCTTCAACGAGAGTATCGATGCTGCCCGGTACCACGGTGCTGGAATATGATCCGCTGCTCAACTCAAATCCCAAGCTCGGAGACGTCGAGGTCACGTCATAAAAGCCAACGATTTGTCCGCCGTCATTGATTCCAAACGCTATCGTATCGGCGGCCCCGGGGTAATCGAGCTGAGAGAAAGATCCGTTCTGGTAGAGAAGTCCCTGGGCTTGCCCGTTGGAGTTACTAAACCATCCAACCATCGCGCCCCTGTTATTGATCTTGTAGATCTGGGTAAATAGGGATCCCGGGAAGTCGATATTGGTGTATACACCAGCGCTCAAGAAAAAGCCGTGCTGGAGCCCGTTCGCGTCTATGTAAAGACCAACGATCTGGCCCGTATCGTTAATGCCAAGAGCAAAGGTTAGGAGCGCGCCGGGAGGATCAATACTGGTAAAAGAGCCGTTGCGATAAAGGAAGCCGCGGCTGCGATTGAGGGTAGGATCAAAGTAGCCGCCCGCAACGTCACCGTTGTTGTTGATACCCCACGCTTCCGATTCCGTAGCTCCCGGGACATCAATATTGGTAAATGTGCCGCGGCTCAGCGTGAATGCATGAGTCACATTGGTTACATCGATGTACCGACCTGCCATTGCTCCTTGGGCGTTAATCCCATGAACCTCGGTCAGTGTTGCCCCCGGGTAATCGATGGTGATGAACTGTGGGCTCAGCTGAAGGGTTAAGATAGCGGTACCGGTATCGCTTACGTCGGTCGTCCCGGAAGTACTCGTTACAATGTTGACTAGGAACTGTGGAGGAGCAGTATTTTGGATGGTTCCAGTTATCATGCCGGAGCGCCCATTCACCGTGCTGACGAAACCCGCCGTGACTGAGTGCCCATCACTGGTACCCGAAATGGTAAAAGTGTTGGTTTCTGATCCGCCTGCGTTAGCCAGCACGACGAAAGAACCAGTAATGTTTCCTTGACTGTCGTAGCATGTGACTTGAACTCCTGGGGTGGGACTGGAAATGGTAGTTTCCGTTAGGGTGGCGGTAAAAGGTCCCGCAGTAAGTAGGGAGCCATTGATTTGAAGTTGGACATTCGGCGCGGTCCATGTCTTTGAAGTCGTCGCCACATTCGGGACACAACCGGGCGGCTGGGGCGCGGAGAATACCACACTTCCAGTCGCTGAGCCTGCCCAGGTCTCAGCACGTAGAAGGTGACACCACTGTGTAGCGAGAAAGAAGAGACAGACGGACAAAAGGGATTTTGTCCTTATCATAGTCGGCACATCCGAAGTGGGAATGGGAACGGGCCGACTCAGTCGGACTTCACTGCGCATCAGGGGAAGGTGGCGCCGCTGAGTAGGAACAAAATACACCTGGAGGCGGGATTGTCAAGGAGAATCCCAAGGGCCTTGTGAGAGTGGCGAGTTGTCCGATTTCCGTCTTCGGCGCTCAGCACGGACCTTTTCGGCGGTTGGGAACGTGCACACACCAGACAATGTCACCCAAATTGATGAGGATGGGAGCCTCCTCCCCCGAGCCGCAGGAAGTTGAATTGATCGTGAGAATCGCTGCGACGATGGCTACATATCTGAGCCGCTAAGGAAAAGCGAGCCGTTCACGGTCAGCTGTTCGTAGACCGACCCGAGTCAAAAACTCGGGAGTCTCGCCACGGAAAATTCTGGCTCCGGAAGATGAAAACCACAAGCCGTAATCATAGAGGCCGTTCTGATTCCCATTGCTGAAGGACTTTCCAAACCTTCGCTAGTTTGGAGGCTCGAACAGCTTCCTTCCCACAAATCTTTTCTAGCGTGTGCTGGTTCACGCCCCGCCGGATGAACTGGACGAGTCGCAATCATGGATATTGATGCAGTTCGAATTAATCCTAGATTTTCCGGGGGTCCGAATCATCAACGGCTGGCACTGCTACCGCCCGAAAATGGGACTAACACCGACTGAAAGGGGGGAGGCAAAGAAAACTGCCGGGTGGTATCCGCTCATAAATTCAGGATGTCAAGGCTGAAAAAGCGTGACTCCGAGGCGGAAGCCGCGTCTGGAGCGGGTTTTGGGCTCTGCTGGCAGACGATTTATGCCTAGATAGCCAATCTTACAGATAGTCCTGTTCCTTTCAGGCGTGGCGAAGGTCTTTGGCCAGATATTGACCACCCTCGGGAGCGAGCATAATATCGCCTCCGATTTATGATTGGCACTTTGCTATCGCATTATCGGGTGCTGGAGCAGATCGGGGCGGGTGGAATGGGTGTTGTTTTCCGCGCCCATGACGATCAACTCGAGCGCGATGTAGCCATCAAAGTTCTGCCCGCAGGAATGTTGTCGGAAGAGACGGCACACAGGCGCTTTCGCCGCGAGGCTCTGGTGCTGGCCAAGCTGAATCATCCGAATATCGGGGTGGTATACGACTTTGGGAGTCAGGACGGGACCGATTTCCTAGTGATGGAACTGGTCTCCGGCGTCTCCCTTGACCACAAGCTGATCGGCGGTCCACTTCCTCAAAAAGAAGTGCTGCGGTTGGGCGTTCAGCTGGCTGACGGACTGGTCGCTGCTCACGAACGGGGAGTTATTCATCGCGACCTGAAACCTGCCAATTTGCGACTTACACCCGACGGGCGTCTCAAGATCCTGGATTTTGGTCTGGCGCAACTGACTAGACCCGAGACGGACGTAGCACTCACCACCAGCGTCGGCGGCCGAGGCGGAGTTACTGGGACGCTGCCCTACATGGCACCCGAACAACTGCGCGGCGACCCCAGTGATACTCGCGCCGACATCTGGTCAGCCGGTGCCGTACTGTATGAGATGGCCACCGGGCGACGGCCCTTTCCCGAACGCAACCTGCCCATGCTAATCGACTCGATCCTTAATCAGGAGCCGGAGTCTCCGACCTCTGTAAGTCCAAAAATATCTCCCGGTTTGGAATATCTGATTCTGAAGTGCCTGGACAAAGATCCGGAGCGGCGGTACCAGTCGGTTCGCGAACTACGCGTCGACTTGGAACGTTTAACCGCACCAATATCTGCGATCCCGTCTACAAGGGCGACCTCGAGCGCCTCCGGAGGTCAGCTAGCGAATGCATTAACAGTCGCGGCAGTCCGCGCTGGGATAGAGGAATCGCAGCGTAAGGAGCAGGACAGCCGCAATCGCCGAGCCAAAATCGTGTTGGCATCCGCCGCGTCGATTTTCCTGGCGCTCTTGGCCGCGATCATCTTCCATTATTCTCTCAGGTCACATCCGCCTGCTCAGCAAGTCGCCGAAAACCTTCAAGCGCGTCGTTCCATCGCGGTACTGGGTATAAGAAATCTCAGCGGGCAGCCTCAATCCGCATGGCTGTCAACGGCTCTAGCTGAGATGCTGACCACGGAAGTGGGTGCAGGCGAAAAACTGCGCATGATCTCGGGCGAAGATGTCGCTCACATGCGGCTGGATCTGGCCCTTCCCGAGAGCGACACGCTTGGGAGTAGCACGTTAGCTCGCATTGGCAAAAATGTGGGCGCCGATCTGGTGATCTCAGGTTCGTACGTGTTGTTGTCGGGCGGCCAGATTCGCCTTGACTTGCACCTGCAGGATGTTGCTACCGGGGAAGTCCTGGCTTCCGTCCCGGAAGCAGGCGATGAAGGTGCTCTCTTCGATTTGATCAGCCGGGCCGGCGCTCGTCTTCGGGAGAAATGCGGCCTTGGAAAAATCAGCCCGAGTGAGCAGGCCGGCGCCAAGGCTGCGCTCCCGTCCGGAACCGAAGCGACCAGGCTCTACGCTGAGGGAGTGGCGCGTCTCAGGGTATTCGATGCGCTAGGCGCGCGTGACCTGCTGCAGAAGGCGATAGCAGCCGATCCGAATTATGCCCTGGCACATTCTGCTCTGGCGGCGGCATGGTCTGCTCTCGGCTATGACGAGAAGGCCCGGCAGTCCGCCAAGAACGCCTTCGATCTTTCAGCCGAGCTTCCCCGGGAGCACAAACTGCTCGTCGAAGCACGTTATCGCGAGAACAGCAAGGAGTGGGATAATGCAGCTGGAATATACCGGACGCTCTTTGGGTTCTTCCCCGACAATCTGGAGTACGGGATTCTCCTGGCGCGCTCTCAGAGCAGTGGCGGACATGCCAAGGACGCGCTGGCCACGATCGATTCCGTCCGCCGTCTATCGGCACCCCCTCGAGACGATCCGCGAATCGGCTTGTCGGCGGCAGAAGCGTCGCAAGCCTTAGGAGATTTCCAACAGATGCTAACCTTTGCTGCGGAAGCTGCGCAGAAGGCACGGGATAGAGGATCGAAACTCGTGCTGGCGCGCGCGTTGTACCTGGAAGCATCCGCCCACGAGAATCTTTCCCACCCGAAAGAATCCGCGGAAACCGCAGAGGAAGCACGAAAAATCTATGCTGTGGTGGGGGACTTAAAGGGCGTTGCCAGTACCTTGGAGGTATCTGCCACCGTACTGGCCGATCAGGGAAGTCTCGCCGCGGCCCTCGATAAATATAAGGAAGAGCTTGCGATCTCACGGAAGCTGGGGAACCGGCGTGGGGAATCCTCTGCCCTCAACAATATGGCCCTAGTTCTCGATGAGCAGGGCGATCGTGAAGGAGCTCGTGCATTCTGGCAGCAGGCGCTTTCCGGATTTCGAGACATCAGCGACAAAAGCAATTCTCTCCGCACTCTCGTCAACATCGGCGGTGTATTCAAAGACGAAGGCGATCATGCCATGGCGAAGAAGACCTATGAGCAGGCTCTGGCCGTTGCCCGTGAAATCAACGATCGGGACGGCATTTCCCTCGCGTTGGCTTCGATTGGCACGATTCTCGACGCGCAAGGACATGGCAATGAAGCTAGGAAGATGCTGGATGATGCATTGGCAATGGATACTACTAGCGGACAACCCACGCCGGCAGTCGATAAATTGATTGACCTCGGAGATGTGCTGCAGCACCTTGGTGATCTGAGGGGTGCGAATGGGTATTATCAGGATGCTTTGCGCCTTGCTCAGGCTGCCGGCGACAAAAGCATGACCGCGTACGCGCTGATGGGCCTAGGATCCCTTGCCCTGAAAGCCGGACAGATTCCTGAAGCTCGAAAGAACTACGAACAAGCGCTCACATTGCGCAAGGAACTGGGGGAGAAAGACGGTATTGCGCAGACACAAGTTGCCGTCTCTGAAATTCTTCTTGAGGAAGGACATAGCCCGGAGGCAGAAGCTGCTGTTCGGCCTGCTCGAGATCACCTCCATGATGTCGGACTCAAAGACGATAAGGTCTCAGCGACGGCAGTTCTCGTCCGCTCTCTACTGGCACAGAATAAAGTTGGCGATGCCACGCGAGAGCTTGCCTGGATGACCATGGAAGCCAGCAAGCGTCAGAATCTGACAGTTAAACTCGACTTTGAAATCGTCAACGCCCAAGCGAGCATTACTGGTGGAAAGCTTGCTGCTGCTCGGAAGAGTCTGGAGTCCGTATTAGCACAGGACAACAGGGCTGGCCTGGCGGGTCAGCAATTCGAAGCACGCCTCGCGTTGGTCGAACTCGAACTGAAAGCGGGCAACATTCGGGCCTCTCGTGCGCAACTCAATCAGCTGAAGACCGAAGCGACGGACAAAGGATTTCTTCTCATCGCTCAAAAGGCAATTGCGCAGGCCTCAACACTTCGTTTCTGACAGCATCTGCCTTCTGCTAAAAACCTGTCATTTGGTTGGCAGAGATGAACGCAATTGCCTCCAGAGGTGAGCTTTGCACTTCTAAAAGCAGAGAGAGAGGCGCACTAATTCCCAATGTGAAGCTAAGGGCGGACTTCCGCGACAGGGGCCAGAAGTCTGGCTCCAGCCACAGTTCACTACCAACAAACGGGCTTGTCGCCATCAACTCCCGAATTGTCGGCAACCCTTACCTTATCTTACTGGATTGTGGAAGGTAGCCCGTCAACCCGTAATTCGGGGAATCGTGAAACAGGCATTGTCCGCCCAGGTAACCAGTGGACGACGTTCAATCTGCCTACAAGTTCTTCTCCCGTAATAAGACTCTCAAGCAAGGATCACGCAAACTGCAGCGACTACAAACGTTCACCTTGCCAAATGTCGTTTCGCGACAGTCATAACTTCCGGAGATAAGGCCCCGCGACTTTCCTTTTTATCAGGCGGGGCCTTCATCCATGAAATAGACCTCAAAGCGCCAACTCGCCAGAATCGGTGCTCTCTTCCCGTTGACTTTCGATGGTACCGGGCCGATAATTCTCGCGAATCGCATCTCCGAAGAGCATCCTTCACGGGTTGGAATGCCCCTGAGACGAACGGTTCCTCGCCCCGATCTCAACAAATTCAAGCGGAAAATAAAACAGGTTTTCCCTAGCACTCGCTCGATAGTTTTCTTTCGTACGCCTGGTTGTTTGCTCGAGAGGATGCAATGAAGTCAAAAGCGTTCTGGCTTGTTTCTCTTTGTGTACTATTCACCCTTCGATTGTTTGCTCCCAACATGCAAGCCCAGAGCGCCGCCACCGCCATCAACGGCGTTTACAACGGCAATTACGCGTGTGCGCAGGGCCCGAGAACTCTGAAGCTCTCCCTGCTGGCATCGGGCAATGGATCATTGACCGGCGTGTTCACGTTCTATATGCCGCCCAATTCCCACAGCCAGGCTTTCAGCTATAGCTTGAGTGGAACGTTCGACGCGTCATCCGGGAGATTCAGACTGAATCCAGTCAGTTGGGAGACTCAGCCCCCCGCAGGTTATGCCATGATCGGAATGGAGGGCGCCTTCGATCCTCGCGGCGGACAGGTCGCTGGCAAAATTACCGCGCCCGCCTGCGGCAACTTCCAAGCGAAGCGGGACCAAGCCCGACCGGCAAACGTCGCTAGCGTCATCGCTCCTCAGACATCGGCAGCAGGAACGCAGGCCACTCGCCAAACTAGTGCCCAGCCCGCGACACCCCCAGGGCAGCCCTCCGCCACCTCGATGACTGGCGTCTACATCGGCACCTACACCTGCAACGGCGGCGCTTCAAAACTCAAAATCTCACTCATCGGTGAGCCCGACGACACTTTGGCCGGATTTTTCACTATTGATCTGCCCTCCGACGGTCCCCGGTTTACCTACAAGCTCACCGGAAGGTACGCCTGGGGGACACACCAGTTCCTTCTCACCGGCGTCCCTTGGGGACCTGAGCCGCCGGCCGCCCACTCGATGACGCAATTGACTGGCAAATACTATCCCGGTTCCGACATGCTCCACGGGAACGTGACCAGTATGTTCTGCAGTGACTTTTGGGGCGAGCGGGACAAGTCCGAGTCGCCCGAATCGATAGCAGCGGCGATGCGGACACCGCCGGTACCGAGTTCATCCCGGCCGCAACCCGCCGAACCCAGCGCTGCCGCAATAAAGGCCGCTCTGCCTCCGCCGGCGCCTCCCAACGGCCTTGTCCGCAAATCAAGAGCTTACTGGGAGAACTATCGGTATGACCTTACCCGGCAAGTCTTCGGCGGAGGTTTCGGCAGCGACATCGATTCCGACAGGGATTTCCGGTTCCTCTTTCACGCTTATGTGGACATGTATTCGAAGCACTGCCGTGCCTATCTCCCCGCCCAGCACGTAACCCTCGAGATCACTCAACAAGGCCAGACCGCGATGGTCGTGGTCGATTCCCGCTTTGCCCCATCCTATCGCGAACCCATGCTGTCAGCCGGGGAGACTCTCGCCGGAGCCGTCGCGATTTCTTCCGGCAGCGTCAGCGCAAGCGACTACTTGAGTTCAAGCGCAGAAATCGAGAAATTCTTCGCAAAGGAAACCTGCAAGAGCGCGGCCATGCACCAGCTCAACGAAAACCTCCTGCGAGCGGCGACCAAAGAGCGTTCGCTCCAACAGGCCGGTGCCACCATCCCTGGCGCAGCGGCCGAAACCGACAAGTCCCTTCCCCCGGGCCGCTTCGCGCGGTTTGTGGATGGCTGCAACGCGTTTTTTCGCGAGCCGGCGAACTCCAGGCATAGGCCTGCAAACGCTTGGTGCAAGTGTCTTAGTGAGCATTATCAAACTCTGATGTCCCGCGACGAAGAGTCTCTTTATGGCAACGATTTCGAGCGTCTCTTCTTTAGAGGGATCGCACAGCCGAATTCAACCGACCCAGGATGGCAACGGTTTCATCCGGCGTGCGGGCAATGCGCACGATAGAAGTTTCATGAACGGATTTAGCAAATCTCTGGTGGCTACGTTTCTGTCAGCGGAACTCAAGGTGCGGGAGCGGATCTTGGTTTGGCTGGATATGTCTTCCGGCTTGCGGCGCGGTGAACTAGCCGGTCTGCGCTGGCAGGACATCCAGTTCCAGGAACTGGCGATCCTGGCGCAGCGCTCGGCGGTTGACCAGATGGTTGGCGACATCAAGACGGAGGCATCGAAGCGGCCGATCCCTATCGATCCGTATATCGCGGAGGACTTGCTCTTCTGGTATCGGACCACGAAGTACAGCGGACCTGACGACTACGTCTTCGCGACGGATGCTCCGCGGGCCGGCAAGAAACGTGGCAAGCAGCCAGTTTTGCTTTCGAAGGTGATGTCGTACCACATCCAACCGGCGGCCAAGCGACCCCTTATCACGAGCGTATCGGCTGGCACACATTCCGGCGCACATACACGGCTCTGCTACATGCTAATGGCGAAGATGTGAAGGTAGTGCAGGAACTATTGCGTCATGGCTCGTCCCGGATCACGCTGGACGTCTACGCCCAGGCGGTGACACCGGCAAAGCGGAAGGCACAGGGAAAAGTGGTGGCGATGCTGCGGGACACCAAGAAGGAAGAGACGTCGGGCTAAGAGTCGTGTGTCCCCGCTGTCTCCCCAGCGAAAATCGGTGTTTCCACCAAGTCTTTTGGATTGTTGGCGTCCCCGACGGGATTTGAACCCGTGTTACCGCCGTGAAAGCAGGATGGCTAAACGTAACTCTAACAAACTACAGGAACACGGACGCACTGGATGGCGTTCTAGGAGCAGCAAGAAACACCTTATTGTGTCCCCGATGTGTCCCCGGCATTTTTTGAGATTCCGGGCTTTCCCTGCCCGTTTCTGACTCTTTTAAAACAATTGGTAGAGCAGTGCTACGTTATGCAGTATTTTAAACAACTTAAGTGACTTGAGGTGGCCGCTAAGGTGCTTGAGAAGCAGTGAGAGACACGCGAATCGTGGGTGGAAAATCGTGGGTTCAAACCGTGCTTGCAAGGGCTACAACGGCCAGGGGCGAAGTTCATTGCCGGTTCCAAGAACCCATCAATCGCGGCCTCTGCCGTGACAGGGCAGCAATGAGATGTAACTGATTGATATCAAACGGTGTCGGCGGACGTCGTTTGATACAAAAGGGAGCCGCATGTCACTTCTTATCGTCCCCTTAACGTCCCCAGAATTGAAGCGCTCAAATTTCAATCAGCCGCGCAAGCGCGTTCTACGTTGTCCTTTGTGAAAAATCCCGTGCCTTGGATGCTAATTTCTGGCCGGTTTTACTGCGCGGCTGCGGTGATGGATACGAGTGCCAAAACGCTCAGAACGACTACCGCTCGTTTTATGGAGTACTTCAGTTCCATGCTTGGTCTCCCTGTAATTTCTGCAATGTCGTTTCTCGGCTTTGGGAGTGGAAGTAGCGCCCCTTAGGAGGTTCATCGCAGCCATGATTAACACCTCCTGCAGCGTGGAACCGTGACTTGTGATCTTCCACATGGCCGCCTCTCGATCGATTCGAAGCATCGCAACTGTCTTCAAGGCAGGAACGGTGCCAAACCTCGTGGCACGTGTATGTGTTGGAAAACCACGGCAGCTAGCAGAAACCCCATTAGACAAGGGGTGTTGAAAGCGTCAAAACTGTCGATTGCCGATGGTGGGCAAGCAGACAAAGACAGCTGCACAATTCGTGAAACAATCACTCGGCACGAGTCATCACGACTCGCGTGGCAAGCTGTGCCCACGAAGAGATAGCCGACTCCTGCTGCTTCCAACGTCGATAGCGGCGCTCCAAGCGTTTGACACCTGGCGGAATCGGTCCTGAATGGAGCTTTGGAATGCTAACTGCTTCTGGAATACCCCGGAACCCTCTAGAATCGGTTCGCTTGGCACACTTTGTTGCCACCTGTAGGGGAAGTGAGTCATCATCTACTTGGGACGAATTAAAGGCCGGCCAGCGGCGAGTTTCTGGATGGTAAGGCTATGGGTACAGACCCGATCATTGCGCCTCAGAGCGACACCCGCCGTTATGAGGCCATTGTGCGCATCAGCGAGGCGATCGCCGCTTGCCGCGAACCTGAGCAGTTGGCTGCAACTCTCGCAGATGAAATTGGCAAGTTCCTGAATTTCGACCACCTGTATCTCGTTGTGTTGAAGGAGAGCTCCAAGGAAATCGAATACCTTCTGTGGGGCAAGAGCCCAATCCCTTCGCCGGACCTGCCGATGGAAGAGCTGCCGACGTGGTCCGCGATCAATAGCCGAGACCCGCAGCATACTCCTGATTGGAATACAGAAGAGCGATTTCCCCGATTCAAGGAATACGCAAAGAAAATAAAGCTTGGCTCAAGCATCCGCGTTCCATTAGTAACTCCGCATCGTCGATTGGGTGTGTTCGGAATCATCCGCGATTTGGTGAACCCATTTAGTGACGAAGAGATAGATTTGCTGCGGCTGATCGGGCGTGTCGTCGCGTTCGCACTGGATGATGGTTTAAATCTCAGGCGTTCGCAACAGCAAAATGAGCGGCTCAAGTTGCTTCTGAATCTGACGAGTCGCATCACGTCGAACCTGAAGTTTCGGGAACTGTTGCGCGAGATTGCAGCGAATATTCGCGAAGTGATACACGCCGATGCCGCGGGTATCGCCTTTTACGACGCGGCATCTGCTAAGAGTCGCATTTACGTTGTCGATTTTCCCAATGCCAGAGGATTCGTGAAGGAAGAGATCCTGGTCACGCCGGGAGACGCTTTCATGCGCGCTTGGGAAAGCTCTAAGCCGGTCACGCTAGCCGCAAATGACAGGAGAGAACTCGGGACGGAAATATACGAATTGGTCGTTGCGGAGGGGCTAAACGCTCACTGTCTGATACCACTCGTAAGCCGCGATCGCCCCGTGGGAGTTCTCATTCTTGCACGCAGGGGTGAGGGATTTACCGACGAAGACGTTGATTTTCTCCGCGAAGCATCAGGCCAGATTGCCATCGCCATTGAAAACGCGCTGGCATATCACGAGATTTCGCAACTCAAAGACAAGCTCGCCCAGGAAAAGCTCTATCTCGAAGAAGAAATCCGCAGCGAGATGAACTTTGAGAACATCATCGGAAACAGCCCGGCGTTAAAACATGTTCTGGAGCTCGTTGAAACGGTCGCTCCCAGCGACTCTACAGTCCTGCTGCTTGGAGAAACAGGTACGGGCAAGGAGTTGATCGCCCGTGCTATTCACGACCGCAGCCGGCGCAATGAGCGCACGTTTGTGAAGCTGAATTGTGCCGCCATTCCTACCGGTCTGCTGGAGAGCGAACTGTTTGGACATGAAAAGGGCGCGTTCACCGGCGCAATTACGCAAAAAGTCGGCCGAATGGAACTGGCAGATCAAGGCACTTTGTTCCTGGACGAAGTGGGAGACATTCCCACCGAAATCCAACCGAAGCTGTTGCGTGCATTACAGGAGCGCGAATTTGAACGACTGGGAAGCACTCACACGCGAAGAGCCAATATTCGGCTCGTCGCGGCAACCAATCGCGATCTCGAACAGATGATTGCGGCCCGCGAATTCCGAAGTGATTTGTACTACCGGTTGCATGTATTTCCGATTCGGATACCGCCTCTGCGGGAACGTAAGGAAGACATTCCACAACTGGTCAGTTATTTTGTGCAGAAGTTTGCCAAGCAAATGCAGAAGAAGATCGACGCCATTTCACCCGCCGTTATGAGGGGACTCGCGGCTTGGGACTGGCCCGGCAATATCCGTGAACTTGAGAACTTCATTGAGCGCGCGGTGATCCTGACGCGCGGCAGGTCCCTGGAGGCACCTCTCGGAGAACTCCGGAGAACGAACACGGTAGAGATCCCGCGCGAGCGCAAACTCGAACCAATCGCTGGTGAAAGAACGAATTCGCAAAACGACAAAGCCAGCGTTGCTGACGAGTATGAAAAAAAGCAGCGCGACGAGATCATACGGGTGCTCACCGCGTGCAGAGGGCGAGTTGGTGGCTCTGATGGTGCTGCGGCCCGTCTAGGAATGAACCGCACGACCCTCCTTGCTCGAATGAAGAAATTCGCCATCTATGCGAAGCAGTACGCTTGATCGGCAGCCCTTCTCGTACACTTCTTCAACCTAGCCTTCGCTTGAAGCTTCGACAGTTTTGACCCTTTCAACTCCTTCGACCTCGATATTTCGAGGTCCCAGCGTTTCTCTCCTGTAGATTCAGCGACTTACAGTTCTCCAGGTTTGGTGTGCGCCTTGCTTTAATCGCAAGCGGGAGAAGCAATGCTGAAGATATCGCTCGTTGATAACGCCACGCAGCGTCGGTTGATTGTGGAAGGGAAACTCATTGCGCCCTGGGCAGCAGAACTGAGAAGTGCATGCGAAAAGGCGAGAGCAGACCTTCGTGGTCGTGAGCTCGTTGTCGAGATGAAACACATCACGATGATTACCCAGGAGGGCGAGAACGTAATTCTCGAATTGATGAACCGAGGAATTAAATTCCGCTGCCACGGCGTGTTTACCAAGCATGTGGTGAAACAACTGACTCGGCGCGCAAGTAGAGGTTTAGGAACACGAGCATGCGATTGAATGGGACCCATTTCAAGGTCGGAAGAGTAAGCAATCGATCCGCAGGTCGTGAAGACTTTCGCAGGACTGGGGAGAAAGAGTATGCAAAACCGAAACACATATGGAGAGAGGGACGGACGCCAGGCAATTGGAGCTGAACAAGGGGCGGCCCGACAGTTGGAGCAAATTCTCGCTAATGGCCTGGCCCCACTGTACAGAAGGGCATACCGCATACTGGGCAATACCGCCGACGCAGAGGACGCGGTCCAGGATGCCCTTCTCGCTGCCTATACCCACCTGGACCAGTTCAGAGGACAGGCACAAGTCTCCACTTGGCTGACCACCATCCTGCTTAACTGCTCTCGATTGCAGCTACGGCGGCGGCTAAGACACGTCCATGTGTCTCTCGAAGAATCCGTTGAGGAACTGCAATCCTTTCCACTGGAGCGCCTAGAAGATCACCGGCCTACTCCCGAGCGTGAATTCATAGAGTCTGACCTAAAAACCCGCTTGTCTGGTCTGCACACGCAGCTCTCGCCCACTCTGCGCAGGACATTTCAGCTGCGCGACGTTGAGGGGCGATCGATCCGTGAAACTGCGCGGATTTTGGGAGTGCCAACCGGGACTGTAAGGGCTCAGTCAGCACGAGCTCGCAAAAGACTCAAGGAGTTGGCGCGGCATTGCCTTAGGCCGCGTTCTCACAGCCTCAGCAATCGGGTGCCGGGTTTAGCCGGGACACGCATGTGGTTGGAAAAGGCTGCAACAACACGTATTCAGTGAGAAAGCGAGTTGTGCGTACGCCTGTCCTACAAAATTGCCAGTTCTTTGTCGCGTCTGTTTGTGGTTATTGCGGATTTCTCATTCTTGGCGGTTCGGCAAAGGAGTTGCGGGACGAGGAAGACCAGCACGCAATCGAGTGCAAGGCAACCCACGGCTCCGTCGGCGTAGGTGGCATTGAGGGCTTACGAGCAGAATGCCGATTTCACCAGGGCACTCACGTTTCGAGTGGAACATGGCTGCATTTTACCCGGTTGCGAGGTGGCTAAAGAGATGACAAAAGCGCCCTCCCTTCAAAAACGCGAAACAGATCTATACGCCACTAACGAGGATTTTCACTCAATCTTTAGTGAGGGTCTTACGGAGCTCTATAAGCTTTCGTTTCTGCTGACGCGTGACCCCGAAAAAGCCGAGCGATGCTTGGTCACTGGCCTTGACGATTGTGTCACCGGAAACCGCATTTTTCGTGAGTGGGCGCGTTCGTGGGCGAAGCGAGCGATAATCCAGAATGCAATTCGTGAATTGAAGCCCCGACCCAACCACTCCAATTCATCCATATCTGGAGCTATCTTCCCCGATGTTAAGCAACTGTTGAGGGATCCAGGGTTAACTCTCAAAATTGACGCCGTGTTGCGGCTTGAAGACTTCGAGCGGTTTGTGCTCATCCTCTCCGTGTTTGAACACCACTCGGAGCATGACTGTGCTCTCCTCCTCGGCTGCCCTTCCAGAGAGATTCGCGAAGGCCGTGCTCGCGCTCTTAAAGAACTGACAGACTTAAGCCGGAACGATTGTTTGCAAAACCAGCATTTCCTTCAGGAGACAAGGTGAAATGACTCATTTCGCGCATTCAGTACCGGCGAGGCCGCATTTTCGTAGCGTAAGCGGCCCTCAAGGCAACGCTCTCCTTCGAAACGCCAGTCCGTTTGGAGAGCAAGCATGAAGCAGAAGGGATTGGGGAACTTTCCCTGTGGCAAGGCGAGCGTCTTATGCTGACAGATCACGATTCTCACTGGAATATCGAGGACGTAACCGACACTGAGATCTGTGCTGCAATTCGCTACCTTGAGCCCGATACAAGAAACGCGAGCGAAGTGGGCCAGGTCGTCGACAAGAAAGATAAAGGTGGAGTGATCTGCATCTGTTTGTACACTGCACTGTTAGTCTGTTTTGCCTTCTTCTGGTTCTACTGGAGATGATGCTCGTTTCTGGCACCCTCACAAATGAGATTCATCGGCACATCTTGGGACTCGGCGAGCATTTCAGCATTGGCGGCCATCTTCGGGTCGCTTACCGGTGCATTGGCATCCAGTGTGAGTACCTGGATTACGCAAAGACACCAGAATCGACGGGATATCCTAGCTAAGCGAATCTTTTATCGTGAACAGATGTATTCCGATTTTATCAGCGAAAGCGCGCGTGCCCTAGCTGACGCCGTCCAACATAATCTTCAAGATTCGAACCAGCTCAGCCCGACCTATGCACTTCTGAGCCGCATACGTTTGAGTTCCTCAACGACCGTACTTGCCAGCGCCGAACGGGTAATTCAGCACATTGTCAGTGCATATTCGGAGCCCAACGTTAGGCCCGAGGAAATGCAGTCCAGGGCAGCCAGACGCGAGGATCCGCTACGTGAATTCAGCAGTATCTGCCGTGCTGAACTTGAAGCGATGCAAAATAAATTGCGATGATGTTCCGAAGGTGGAATCAGAAACCCGGCCGCCGACTTCCACAGTTGTGCTCAAAGTCATCTCTCGTCGTTTTCGACACTTTTAACAGATTTGCCATCCACGTAACGCAAGCGCCTGGGTTTCATCTCCAGAACTCAATCACTTAGTTTCACCGGAACTTTGGCATCAGCCTTGCCTTCTCCATGAGTAACGGCACGGAAATTCCAAATGGAGAGTGCAGCCATGGTTCACAGTCAATCTTTGTCGCTGCTGCCGCGAAATGGTCATTCTGCTCCCTTCATCGAGCTGCGTCAGACGGTCGCAAGTCAAGTCGCGGCCATCTCTCCCTTGGCAGATCAACTCATGCGCTTCATTCTGAAGTTTCGCTGCGCGGACGGAAGTGAGACCGACATCGAACTGGCTCTGCATGAAGCCTTAGCGAATGCTGTGATCCACGGTAATGGCGACAGTTCCAGTAAGCGCATTTACGTTACTTGCCGCTGCTACATGGACGGCGAGGTTTCAATTACCGTTCGGGACGAAGGAAGAGGTTTTGACAGTAGCGCGGTGCCGGATCCAACCCACCGAGGAAACCTGCTATTGACGCACGGCCGCGGAATCTACTTGATGAAGGTGCTGATGGACGAGGTCAGCTTCGAGGAAAGCGGAGCGCTTGTCATGATGCGAAAGAGATCCAACGCGGGTTCAGCC